>Ga0073934_10000555_pt1 | contig 104749 bp, 95 predicted proteins | sample LarsenN4metaG_FD_76834 | JGI IMG/M metagenome (GOLD analysis project Ga0073934, IMG submission 76834) | Hot spring sediment bacterial and archeal communities from British Columbia, Canada, to study Microbial Dark Matter (Phase II) - Larsen... ...
TGCAGCGGCCCGCCGCCGCCGTAGCTGAAAAGGATGAAATCACGCGGATCGAGACCATGCTCGACGGAAATCTTCCGAATCGCCCCGGCCATGATCACCGTCGCAATCGCAATGATGCCGTCAGCCATCTCCGCCGCGCCGTTTGGGCCGGGGTAACCGAGCGGCGCGGCGATGCCGTCGGCGATGGCGCGCTCGGCGGCCGTGACATCGAGTTCCATTTCGCCGCCGAGGAAGTTCGCCGGATTGAGACGGCCGAGGACCAGGTTCGCGTCGGTTACCGTCGGCGCGGCGCCGCCCCGGCCGTAACAAACCGGACCCGGAGTCGAACCCGCGCTGTGCGGCCCCACGTGCAATCGCTTTTGCGAATCGAGCCAGGCGATCGAACCGCCGCCCGAGCCGACTTCGACGATGTCGATGACCGCCGACTTGATCGGAAAACCTTTGACATAGCCATTGACGTAGTAAACCGAATTGACCGAGAAGCGGCCGTTTTCCACCAGCGCGCATTTCGCCGTCGTGCCGCCCATATCGAACGCAATGACATTTTTGTAGCCCAATTTTTCCGCATAGGCGCCCGCGCCGATGCAGCCGCCGATCGGACCCGACTCGACCAGGCCGATCGGTTGGCGGCAGGTGCGCTCGGCGGATAGCAAGCCGCCGCTGGAGCCCATCATGAAGAGCGGCCCGCTGAACCCCTGTCCCTTGAGGTCCTGGTCAAGCCGGCGCACATAGGTGCTCACTTGCGGCCCCACGTAAGCGCTCGCCGCCACGGTTGAACAACGCTCGTACTCATACCACTCGCGGGTCAAATCCGTGCTAAAGGTCACATAGCGATCGGGCAGGCGTTCGCGCAGGATCCCAGCAGCGGCCTCTTCGTGCGCCGGATTGGCGTACGAGTTCATAAAAAAAACCGCCACCGACTCGGCGCCGAGCTTTTTGATGTCACCCGCGAGTTGTTGCAGCGCCGCGCTATCGAGGGGCGTCACCACCTCGCCCGCGCTGCCCATGCGCTCGCTTACTTCAAAGCGCAGCTCGCGGGGAATCAGCGGCTCATCGCGCTGATAGTGCAGATCGAAAGGGTCGGGCCGGTTGCCGCGGGCGATTTCCAATAGATCGCGAAAGCCTCTGCTCGTCACCAGCGCGGTTTTGGCGCCTTTGCGCTCGATGAGCGCATTGATCACGAGCGTCGTGCCATGATTGACCAGCGCGGCCTGTGCCGGCGTTATCTTGGCTTTGTTGAAGCAATCGAGGATGCCCGCAACCAGATTGTCGTAAGTCGTCGGGCTTTTAGTATAGATCACCTTCTCGGTCGCGTAATCAAAGGCCACCAGATCGGTGAACGTGCCGCCGATATCGACGGCGATGGCGTAGGACATTTCAAAATCCAGTTTCGGGTTTAGAGTTTCGGGTTACGGGTTTTTGCTCCGGAGTATCTCGGTCGCATCCGAGTTCAACCCGAAACTCGAAACATTACAAACTTAAGTGCGGCGCGCCTTTCCCGCCGCGTCGAACAGAACGCCGTAGTCGTCGCGCGCGCTTTCGACCGAAACCAGGCCGCGGATCACGTCTCGCTCGACCAACTCGATTGGGCGCTCACGCGGATTGCCGTAGCCGCCGCCCCCACCCGTTGCCATGCGCACCCGGTCCCCTGCCTGCAATGGACGATTTTCCGTTTTGTAGAGCAGCTCGGCTTCGGTCGCGCCGTTCTTGTAGATCAACACTTGGCCCGACTTGCCTGATTTCGCCCCTTGCACCCCCCAGGGGAGGCAGCCGATGCGATCGAAGTTGGCCCACAGCTCGCAGGGCGCGAGCAGCACATATTGCTTCTCGAATCCCAAACCGCCGCGCCATTTGCCCGCGCCGCCGGAATCTTGGCGCAGTTGAAATTCCTCGACGCGGAACGGATACATCGCTTCCTGCAGCTCAATGGGAATAAGCCGAGTGTCGCCATGAGCCATGGTGCGAAACGGCCCGGCGCCGTCATGGGTCGCGCAAGCGCCCCAGCCGCCATGGCCGCTGTCGTTGGCTTTGAAAACCGCGCCGGTGTCCTGCCGTTTTCCGGCAAAGCTCAAGGATGAAAACGTGCCGAAGTGCGCCCCGGTCACCCGCTCCGGCAGCGCCGGCTCGAGCGCCTTGATGATGCAATCGATCACGGTCGGAAAAGGGATGCTGTAAAGACCCATCGCCGCAGTCGGCTCGGCGCTGATCAATTTGCCCGGGGGAAGAATCATTTTGAGCGGACGAAAAGTGCCTTCGTTCGCCGGCTCGCCGCCCGCGATCAAGTATTTGAACGCGACGCGCACGCAAGTGCGCCCGCCGCCGTAAAATCCCGAGTTGATGCAGCCTTTCACCTGCGGCGACATCTCGCTAAAATCCACCGTCAACTCGTCGCCGCAGACAATGACCTTGACTCGAATGGGAATCCTCTCGTCGCGCACGCCGTCATTGTCGAGAAACGCTTCGTGCTGATAAGTCCCGTCCGGAATCGCGCGAATCTTTTCCCGCATTGCCGCTTCGCACTGGTCGAGAATCGTGTCCAGTGCGCCGAGAAAAACACCCGGCCCGTATTTGTCCGCCACGGCCTGGGTGAGGTCGCGACCCAGAAAGCATCCGCTCAACTGCGCTTCGATATCGCCGAGCAGTTCCAGCGGAAAGCGCGTATTGTTTTCTATGATCCGATAAATTTCTTCGATGGGTTCGCCCTTGGACCACAGCTTGATCGAGCGCAGCTGTAACCCCTCCATGAAAATATCGCTGGAAGAATAGGAAACCGATCCAATGGCCGAACCGCCGATGTCGATCCAGTGGCAGTTGACGGCGAAGAAGCCGATCAAATCGGCGCCGTCCGTCCCGGCGAATACCGGCGTGTACATCACGGTATTATTCAGATGCTGGCCTTGCACCGCGGCATGGTTGCAGAGAATGACATCGCCTTTGTGCAGGCGCTCGCGTCCGTAGACCGCCAGCCCGTCGTTCACCGCGGCGCCCACCGAATCGGCGACGAACACCGGCATGCCGCCCGTCGATTGCGCCAGCAGCTCGCCCCTGGCGCTGACAAAGCCGACGGCGTAGTCTTTGTACTCGTAAATGTAGGGGCTGAACGCGGTGCGCGTCATGTTGGCATCGATTTGATCGCAAATCGAAATAATGCCGTGACGGATCACCTCAAGCGTGATCGGGTCCACCGTCGTTTCTCTCAAGGAGGAGATGGGCGCAGCCGCTGGGTCCATGGAGCGAAGATTTTCGTTGCCGCAGCTGCGGATCCTTTCAAGGAACCAAAATGTTGTCAAGTAACATCGATTCGCATAGTAGTCTTACCAGTCGCCGTCGCGGCCGTGCCGCATCAAGGGGATCGAACATGACACTATCGCCGGCTCGAAGCTGTTTACTGTGCGAGAGAGATGGGTACAAGATTCCCTAGGCAAGCCGTTCCCAAACTGCACCGCGTTGCGGTTTTCGACGATCGGGCGCTTCAATCCAGTCCTGGCTATGAAAAATGGCTCTTGCCCCAGTGGCTGATTCGAAGCTTAACCTATGTGACCTTTGCGCTCTTTGTGGTTAGCCTTCTTTGACTGCTCGGCTAGAACTTAACGCCTTCAGATCAGCGGAGAGCGCGCTGATAATTTCGCCGAGCGCTTCATTCCAACCCTTAACCAGTGCTTCCGGCGAACGTGCGTTTATGGGAACTGATTTCAGATAGCGTTTGTGCATGACGATGCCCGGATTCGCCCTGTCTTCGCTGTGCAGGAAAAACTCCAACTCCAAGACTGCCGCCGGCGCCTTGAGATTACGGAAATCGCCGTAAAGCGCGTTGACCGAACCCTCCAAAAGGTAATCGGCCCGTTGCTGGTTTGCGGGACCGAGGACGTATTTAAAAATTTGCGCCGCCCCCAATCCCCGGCGCAGTTCTTCGCCGATCAGCAAATCCGGCACGGTCAAAAACTGGTTGTAGAAGTCCGTTTCGTAGCCTGACTCGGAAATTCGATAGACGAAATTTTTGTCGGCGTAGCGCGGCGAGACCCGCACGTTGGCCAAGGCCAAAATACCGTGGCCGCCGGGATTTGACGCGCCCGCTCGGTCCGTCGTCGAGATCACGAAGTAGCGAATTTCCGGGTAGCTGCGCTCCAAGCTGACGCAGCCGTAGCAAAGAATGCAAAGCGGCAGGATCCAGTAACCTGGCGGCGGACAAACTCGTTTCATCGCTGCATGACTTTCGAGGCCGGCGGCGGCGCTCCGAACAACACCTGCGCGGGGTACTTTTTCGAGTTGTCGGTGATCTCCTTCAGATTTTCCGAAATCGTACGCAGATTTTCCATGGTTCGTTCGACATCACGCTGCTGGCTGGCAACCAGGCGATTGACGCGCTGAATCGCTTGCAGCAGCTGCGCGCTGGTTTCCGGCATGTCCTTGGCCACCGCGTCCAAGCGCTTGGCCATCCGGTTCATCGCGTCGGTAGCCTGCGGCAGATCCGTCATCAGCTGCTGCAACGGTTTTTCGGCGCGATCGACGATCGCGCGAGCGGTTTTGGCCGCCGCCGCGCCGTCTTTCAAAGCCAGCTTGACCTCATCGCTGCCGAGCAAAGCTTTGATTTGCCGATTCGTATCGCGTATCTCGGCGACCAGTGCGCTTCCCTGAGCGGCCAGCCGATCGAGGTTCGCGCCTTCGGCCACTTTAGTGATTAAGGTCAGCGATTTCTCCATCCCGTCAACCAATCGCCCCAGATCGACCGTTTCCAAACTACGCAGGATTTTTTCCAACGCGTCGCTCAGCTGGGTGATGCGGCTGCGCGTCGACGGCACGTAGGGATAGCTCGGCCGCCAATCGATCGCCAGCGGGGGATTGCGCTGCGGATCGGCGTAATCCGCCTCCAGATAGGCGACGCCGGTAAATCCTTGCGGCGCCAGGCGCAGACGCAGACCGCGCTCAATCTCGGTCTGGAGACCGGCGTGGCCCGCCTCGGATAACAGCACCTGGAACATGCCCGGCTCGACGCCGACGCGCACCAGCACGTACCGCTTGCGCGTCGCATATTCGGCGTTGGTCAACGAAATCTTTTCCACCGTGCCGATCGGCACGCCGCGAAATTTGACTGCCGAACCGACGTCCAATCCCTGCACCGATTCCTCAAGGTAGGTTTCCACCAGCGTGGTTTTTTTGAACGCCGTCCCGACGCCGAGCAGGAGCACGCCGATGATCGCAATGACGGAGGCGGCGATCACGAACAGACCGACTTTGAAGTAGCTAAGCTGGTTCATCTTTTAAGCATCGAGTGAAGCCTGGCGCGCAAAAAACTGCCGAACCCAGGGATTGTCGCTGCGGTCGCGCAATTCCCGCGGTTTCCCCATCGCCACAATGCCCCTGACGTTTTTATCCAACATAATCACCCGGTCCGCAATCGCGAAAATACTGGCCAGCTCGTGCGAAACGATCACGAAGGTCATCTTTAAACTGCGGGCCAGCGTGATGATCAATTCGTCAAGCTCGGCAGAGGTTATCGGGTCAAGACCCGCCGAAGGCTCGTCGAGGAATAACAGATGCGGATCGAGCGCCATGGCGCGCGCGATCGCCGCCCGCTTCTGCATGCCGCCGCTCAGCGCCGAGGGCAAGTGCTGCTCGAAACCGGCCAAACCCACCCGTTTGAGCTTCATCAGCGCGATCATCCGAATCGCCTCGGGGGGCAGATCCGTGAACTCCTCGAGCGGCAGCTGCAGGTTCTCGAGCAGCGTCATGGAGCCAAACAAGGCGCCGCTTTGATACATCACGCCGAACTTGCGCAAAATCTCCATGCGCTGCTGGCGCTCCGCGACGGTGATATCGGCTCCCTCGATGAGAATTTTTCCGCGCGCCGGCTTGTACAGGCCGATCATGTGCTTGAGCAGCGTGCTCTTGCCTGAGCCCGAGCCGCCGAGAATAACGAATACCTCGCCGCGATGAACGTCAAAGCTGATTTCGTTCAAAATCACCTGACCCTCGTAGGCAGCGGTAAGATCCTCAACGTGGATGATGCTCGTTTCGCCCATGCGCTCCGACCCGTTTAAATCCAGAGATAGTAGTAGATGACGGAAAAGATCCCGTCGGTGACCACGATCAGTACGATGGCGCTCACCACCGCGCTGGTGGTCGATTCGCCCACGGCGCTCGCGCCGCTCTTGGTCTGGAGACCGCGCAGACAGCCGATTGCGGCCACGAGCATACCGAAGAAGAAAGACTTCACCAAGCCGCCCACGGGCGAACCGTACGAGACCGCCGACTGGAGTTGGCGAAAAAAAGTTACCAGCGGGAATCCGAGGGAAAGCAATACCACCGACCCCCCCATCACCCCGACCAAATCGGCATACACGGTCAACAACGGCGTCATCAGCAGCGCCGCAATAACGCGCGGCACGACAAGAAAACGCACCGGCTCCAGGCCCATGGTTTTCAGAGCATCGATCTCCTCGCGCACTTTCATGGTGCCGATTTCCGCCGCGAAGGCGGAGCCCGAGCGGCCGGCCAGCACGATCGCCGTCATGAGCGGGCCGAGCTCGCGCAAGATCGCCAGGCCGATCAGATTGGCGACAAAAATTTGCGCGCCGAACTGGCCGAGCGGCACCGCCGCTTGGAAGGCCATGATCAAACCCATCAGAAAGCCGATGAGCGAAATGATCGGCAGCGCATCGACGCCGAGCGCCTCGGCGATTTTGAGCGTATCGCGCCAGCGCACCCGGCGCGGATGGCGCGCGGCGAAAACCATCGCCAGGAACAGCTCGCCGACAAAACTGATGACAGTCCTGGCGTCGACGAATATATCGCAAAACGCCTTGCCGACCTGCTCGGCGAAGCTTCTGCGCTCAACCGCCGGCGCCGCCATCGAGAGCGCATCGCCGCTCAGCGCGTCATCGAGCAGCTCTTGAAAATCCGCCTTCAAGTCGCGAATTTCGAGCGCCGCGCCGCGCGCCGCCGACCACTGGCGTAAAAACACCAGCCAAGCGATGCCGGATCCGTCGCAGTATTCAAGGCCTGCTGCATCGACGATGATTTGAGCGGCGCTCGCCCGCGCCAGGATTTCCATCGACTGGCGCCATACTCGTCCGGTCGTGGTTGCGTCGAGCCGGCCGCGCACATGAAACACGAGTGCGCGGTCGCGAGCGGTTTCCGACCGAAATTCGACTGAGGATTGCGGCGCGGCAGACATCGTGGAGGACTGCGGGGCGAGTCTTTTTCATTATGCCCCGTCCTCAATCGCGGTCAACCCTTGGAGCCGCGAACCGCATGCGCTATAAGAGCATAGACGAGCCACCCCGTGGGACCTCCGAGGAGGCGGCAACATGGCCAAGAAAGGTTTGAGTCACATCGCCCTGAAAGCGCGCGACCTTAGGGAAACCGAGCAGTTCTACGTCGGTATTTTGGGACTCGAGGTGGCCTTTCGCCACCCGCCGAAGATGCTCTTTCTCACCACTCCGGGCAGCGGCGATCTGGTAAATTTCGTCCAAGACTCTCGCCCTGCACGCGGCCGTCAAGGCTTGGCACACATCGGCTTCAGAGTCACCGCGCCCGCGCTCAAGCGCATGGAAAGCATACTCAAGAAAAACCGCATCGGCATCGATAGCCGGCGCGGCCGGAGCGCCTTTTACATTACCGATCCGAACGGCTACCAACTGGAATTCTACTGCGATTAAGCGCGCGATGACGCTCTAAATTGACCCTCGCAAACCAGCTGAGCGCACCTTCACTTGCGCTTAGAACAAGCTCAGTTGGCCGCGCCCGACCCGGCGAAAATGCTTCGTCGACAGTTTCGGCCATCTGTGTTGAATGCCGGATTTCTTGCGTCCCAACTCGAATAACTCGGCCATCTGCGCCGCATAAACACCCGCGCCGCGCATACGCGACTGGAAGTTCGGATCGTTGAGCTTGCCGCCGCGGATCTCGCGCACGCGATGAAGAATCTTCTGTTTTTTGTCCGGATAATGCCGTTCGAGCCACTGTTCGAATAGCTCTTTGACCGCGAACGGCAGGCGCAGCGCCACATAGCCGGAAAATCGCGCGCCGGCCTGGGCGGCCGCCACAGCGATCGCCGGCGCCTCCGAATCGGTCAACCCCGGGATCATCGGCGCCTGCAGGTACCCGACCGGTACTCCCGCCTCGGCGAGTTTTCGGATCGCCGCCAATCGTCGAGCCGGCCGCGAGGCGCGCGGTTCCAGCAAAGAGGCCAATTCGGCGTCGAGCGTCGATAGCGAAAGCGTCACGCCGACACAGTCGAAGCGGGCCAGTTCGGATAAAATATCGATGTCGCGCGTCACCAGGTGATTTTTCGTCACGATCATAACCGGATTACGAAACTCCGCCAGGACTTCTAGACAGCGCCGGGTCAGCTGCTTGCGTTTTTCCACCGGCTGATAACAATCCGTATTGCCGCTGAGCGCGATCAGTTGCGGCTGCCAGCGCGGGCTCGACAATTCATTGCGCAAGAGTTCCGGCGCATCCTCCTTGACCATGATCTTGGTCTCGAAATCGAGTCCCGAGGAGAAGCCCAGGTATTCGTGCGTCGGCCGAGCATAGCAGTAGACACAGCCGTGCTCACAGCCGCGATAAGGGTTGATGCTGGCATCGAAGCCCACATCGGGGCTGTCGTTGTAGGCGATGAGAGATTTTGCATGATCGGCAAAAAATTGCGTCTGCGGCGATGAAATCTCATCGCCGTCTTCAGGCGGCTCGGGCACCCGTTCGATCGTCTCAAAGCGGTTTTTCGGGTTGCTCGGCGAGCCCCGGCCGCGCAAAGAAAGCGTTGCGGCCATAATCGACGCTTAGGCCGGCGCTCCTTGCGCCGCGGCTTTTTCCGCGGCTGCTTTAGCCTCCGCGCTTATCGCCGCCACTTTGGCATCGTGGGCGAGATGGCGAGTGGCTCGTTTGAGGAGCTTGATCTTGCGCCTGAGTCTTCGGCGCTGATCGCGATCGGCGTGCGCTTGCAGCGCCTCGGCGACCTGTTTTTGCAGCGCGCGAATATCCTGTTTCACCGCATGGATCGCGTTCAGGTCTTTATGCGTCTCGTCATAAGCGACGCCTTCGGCCGCCGCGATCGCTTTGACCAGTTCTTCTTTCTCCATGCCGCCCACGCCGGTGAGGTCGGTCTTTTGCTTGGCCAGATCGCGCAGCTTGGGCATCGGCAGTTTGCGCAGTTCTTTCAGGTCCATGGAAATGATCTCCCTTTGAATTCTCCGTCTAGGTAACATATTTTCATCGCGAAACAAAAATGGCAACCGCGAGCACCCAGCCAAGCAAGCCGCCGGCGCCGGTTCTGCGCGTCATCGGACGGCTCGAAAAAGTTCACCCCGACGCCAAGCTCGACCTCGACTTTACTACTCCCTTGGAGTTGTTGATCGCCCTCATCCTGGCCGCCCAGGCGCGTGACGATCTGGTCAACAAAATTACTCCGCAATTGTTCAAGCAGCATCCGACGGCGGCCGATTACGCCGCCGCGCCGTTGCCGACGCTCGAACGACAGATCGGCAAAATTAATTTCTACCGCAACAAGGCCAAAGCGATCCGCAACTGCTGCCGGCAGTTAGTCGACCGTTTCGGCGGGCGCGTGCCCGACAAGCTTGAGGACCTTATCTCGCTGCCGGGCGTCGGCAGAAAAACCGCCAATATCGTCCTCGGCAACGCCTTCGGCCAAGATGCGCTAGGGGTGGATACTCACGTGCTGCGCTTGTCGCAGCGCCTCGGTTTTACCAAAGAGCACGATCCGGACAAAGTCGAAGCCGACCTGATAACCATCGTGCCGAAAAAACGCCGCGTCCGTTTCTGCCATTTGCTGCAGTACCACGGCCGCCGCATCTGCGTGGCAAGAGTCCCGCGCTGCCCCGAGTGCGCCATAAGAGATCTTTGCCCGTTTCCGGGAAAAACCAGGGTCTGACCGCACCTTGAACTTGCCCTGGGCGCTCTTGATCGCGCCGCCTCACGCCTCTGAAAGCCCCGCTGCCGGAAAATTTATACTTCATTTTCACCGCGCTGACCTGTACAGTAGCCATTTGACGGTGTAGCGATGGATGGCAGGCCGATAAAAGAGAGCGACGAAATCATCGACGTTCCAGCATCCGCCGGCGTGATTCGCGAAGCGCGCGGCCTGATGGAGCTGCCGCGTCTGCTGCTGCGCTTTCCGCGCCTGGCGCGCCAGCCGCGCGGCAGTCGCGAGCCGGTGTTGCTGCTCCCCGGATATGGCGCCGGCGACGGCTCTACTGCCCTTCTCAAGGCCTATTTGCGACTGCTCGGCTATCGCGCACGAGGCTGGGGGTTGGGGCGAAATCGGGGCGGGGTAACCGATCTCCTGCCGCGGGTCTTGAAACGGCTCGCGTCATTTCACCGGCGCAGTAACCATCAGCGGGTGGCCCTGATCGGATGGAGCCTCGGCGGATATCTGGCCCGTGAGTTGGCCCGCGAGCGTCCCGACCTCATCCGGCAAGTCATAACGCTTGGGACTCCTGTAATCGGCGGCCCGAAATACACCATCGTCGCGGAGTTTTACCGCAAGCGCGGCCTCGATATCGAGGCCATGGCTGCCGAGGTCGAGTGGCGCAATAACGCAGCCCGGCTGGAAACGCCCGTCGTGGCGATTTACTCGCGCGCCGACGCAGTCGTAGCCTGGCAGGCTTGCATCGACCGCCAAGCGCCGAATGTCCGCCACATCGAGGTCCGCACCACTCATTTTGGCTTTGGCTTCTCTCCCGAAGTCTATGAAATCATCGCTCGAGCTTTGGCTATAAACCCCGATGGGCAGCCAGTGGATCATGACGCACTGGCGAAGCATAGACGTGGAATGAGGCTGGGTCGCCGTCAAAAAGCAAAGGTCTAGCCGGAGATCCGAGAAGGAATTCGGCGGCAAAATCCCCGCAGGACCTGAGCCGCACGCCCTCGTCGAAGCGTCATCCGCACGGACGACACCTTATCATGGATCAGCATCTCCTTTACTGGATTGCCGCTGCCGCTCTCGTCGGTCTCGGCCTGGCAGGTTTGGTCTTGCCGGCGCTGCCCGGCGCGCCGTTAATTTTCGCCGGGCTGTTGCTCGCCGCTTGGATAGAAAATTTCACTTATGTCGAGCTCTGGACGATTATCGCTTTGGCGGTACTGGCGCTCCTCACCTACGGTGTCGATTTCTGGGCGACCCTGGTTGGCAGCAAAAAGTTCGGCGCCTCCAAGCGGGCGATCATCGGGGCCTTGATCGGAGTTGTGGTCGGCATTTTCCTCGGACTTCCGGGCGTGATCTTCGGTCCCTTCATCGGCGCCGTGATCGGTGAATTGTCGACGCAAAGAAACCTGCCCCAGGCGCTGCGTTCCGGAGTCGGCGCCACCATCGGCCTGGTTCTCGGTGCCGCCGTCAAAATCGCCCTCGCGCTGGCCATGATCGGGATCTTTGCGGTTGTGCGCTTCTGGCCCTAAAGCTATGCCTCCCCGGAGCGCGGTGCACGCTCTCCGGTGAAAATGCCGGCAGGCACGCGGCGAGATCACAGCGCCGTCCCTAATGAAGAATATTAGCCGCGCTTCGGTTAAAGTAATCCGCTCCCGAGATGGCTGAGTGAAGCGACTGAAGTTCTTCTTCCAATTCCGTTAGCGCCTTCGACGCATTCGGCGGGTTGGCTTCCTCACTGACCCGTTCAAGCTGTTTAGCCGCAAAAAAAGCCCTCTGTCCGCCCAGTTGTCCGACCGAACTCGCCAGTTTATGAGCCGCCGCGCCCAACGATTGATAATCCGATCGCGCCAGAGATTGCCGGGCCTCCTCAAGCATCCGGGGATATTGGCCGACGAAAACTCGCGCGATATCGCACAGCAGTTCACGGTTTCCGGCAACCAGTGCAAGCGCTTCGCGGATATTGAGCACGTCCGCCTGAATCGGAGCCTCTGCCGGCGCAGCGAGGGCCGCCGGAGTACTTTTGACACCGGCCATTCTCCGCGCGATGGCGCCTTTGAGATCTGCCGGCATGATCGGCTTGGAAACGTAGTCATCCATACCGGCGGACAAGCATTGATCCCTATCGGCTTTGCGGGCGTGAGCCGTGATGGCGATGATCGGCGTATGGCCCCCTTTTGTTTGCTCCAGCGCGCGGATTTGGCGACAGGCCTCGAAGCCGTCGAGCTCCGGCATCTGCACGTCCATGAGAATGAGATCGTAGGGCACAAGCTTGTAGGCTTCCACCGCCTCCTTGCCGTTGCTCACCAGATCCGCCCGGTGTCCCATTTTGTTCAGCAAGCTCGCAATCACCTTCTGATTGATGTGGTTATCATCCGCCACCATTATGCGAAGACGATCGGGCCCGGCGTGTTGAGCCGCAAATTCGCCGCTGAGTATCTGTTCCTCGGACTCAGCCCCGGAAATCTCGCCCATCAGCCGGAAAAAACAGTCGAGGAGCCGGTCAGAGCTAAGCGGCATCGTAAGATACGCGTCTGCGCTCGCCGCCCTGGCGAGCCGTTCTGCGCCGCTTTTGCCTACCTGGGTAAGCAATAGGATTTTGATTGGACCGATGAGCGGGTCGCACCTGATCGTCCGCGACAGTTCTAAGCTGTCCAATTCGGAAAACCTGAACTCAACAATTGCGACATCGTAAGGCAGGTTTTTTGCCCTCGCGCCGCGCAGCCATTTCAGGGCCTGAGCACCGTTCGATGTGGCCTGGCATACCATGCCCATCGGACTCAGAAGATTTTCGAGTGAACGTTTGGCCGAGGAGCTGCCAACGACCAGAATGCGTCTGCATCGGAGCTTGAAACTGGCGCGGGTGCCAAATGCGCCGCGCACTTGCTTGGGCTGTTTTAACAGCCGAACCGTAAACCAAAAGGTGCTGCCCTTTTGGGGCTCGCTGTCCACCCCGATCTCTCCTTCCATGAGCTCGACCAGGCTTTTGCAAATCGCCAAGCCAAGTCCCGTACCGCCGTACCGCCGGCTAATCGAAGCGTCGAGCTGCGTGAATGAGCTAAAAAGCTTGCTGATCTTGTCCTTCGGAATACCGATACCCGTGTCGCTGACCGCGAAACGCAAAGTGGCGTGAGTCTGGTTTTCGTCGACCAGTGCGGCGCAAACGATGACTTCGCCCTTTTCCGTGTACTTCAGCGCATTGCTGACCAGATTCGAAATGATTTGGCGCAGTCGACCTGGATCTCCCTGTAACTCGGCCGGGACGTCGTCATCCATATGGCTGCTGAGCTTTAACCCTCCGTCAGCGGCCTGCTTTGAAAAAAGCTCAATCACATCCGTGAGGGCGCTGCGTAGGTCAAAATCGATGACCTCCAAATCGAGTTTTCCGGATTCGACTTTGGAGAAATCTAAAACTTCATTGATCACGGTAAGCAACGATTCCCCCGATCGTCGGATAATATCGCAATACTCTCTCTGCTCCGGCGTCAGGTCGGTATCGGACAACAATCCCGCCATACCGATGATGCCCGTCATAGGAGTTCTGATCTCGTGGCTGATATTGGCCAAGAAGGCGGACTTGGCATGGTTGGCGGCTTCGGCTTCCTCCTTGGCGAGCACGATCTCTTCCTCAATGCGTCGACGTCGGGTTAGATCGCTGGTCACGTTGGAAAACCCGATCAATTTCCCTTGGTGATCGCGCACCGCGGTGATCACCACATTGGCCCAAAACTGTGAGCCGCCTTTGCGCAATCGCCAGCCTTCATCCTCGCATTGGCCTTCGGCCCGCGCCGTGCGCAGCAATTGCGCCGGCTTATCGCTTTCGCAGTCCTCGATCGGGAACAAGCAGGAGTAATGCTTGCCGATGATCTCTTCTGACTTGAAGCCCCTCAGCCGCTCGGCCCCCTTGTTCCAGGTCAATATGCGGCCCTCGGGATCGAGCATGAAAATCGCGTGGTCTTTGATGTTTTCGATCATCGCGCGAGAACGTTCTTCGCTCTGGCGCAGCCGGTCCGCCGCCGCCTTCCGCTCGGTGATATCAACGACAGAAGCCAGCACATGGATGCCGGTCGGCGTTTCGAGCGGGTTCAAGCTGATCTCGACGGGAAATTCACTGCCATCCTTGCGAACCCCGTACAATTCTCGGCCGTTGCCCAGTGTCCTCGATTGGGGATCGGACAAGAAAAGTTTGCGGTGCTGAGGATAGAGCCCACGGTACCGCCACGGCATCAGCACCTCGACGGGGCGATCCAAGAGTTCTTTTTCGGTATAGCCGAACAGGCGTTCAGCCTGAGAATTAAACAGCGCGATTTTACCTTCCTGATTAACCATGACGATTCCATTGGGCGCCGATTCGACGATATGGCGAAACCGCTGTTCGCTTTGCCACAGAGTATCGAGCGCTTGCTTGCGCTCCGCCAGCACCGCCGCAAGAACCAGCGTCATGACGCTGATGGTCGCCATGAACGCTTGCAGTAATAGCAGGGAGTCGGTGAGATTTTTGACGGCGAACGGACCGAGTTCATGCACCGTGCCCCAAATGGCGATCACGGACATCGAAAAAGAAGCGGTCACCGCGCCATAGGGCCCAAATCGAAGGGCTGATAAGAGCAGCGGCAGGATACACAAAAATGATAGGGGATGATTTTTGAAATCGCTGAAAACCCATTCGCCAAACACAGTTTGGCCGAACACGAGGACCAACAGTAGCAGCCAAACGGCATCCCAGAGGGAACGAAGCTGCCAGCGCGGAAACGGCGTCTTACTCCAAACCAGCAGCAGGGGAGCTAGAATAAGGTTGCTGCTCATATCGCCGAGCCACCAAGTCATCCAGATATCTAGGTAATTGTCCCAGCGCGCAGCCGCCCCCATGCACAGAGACGTCACCCCGATGGTCGGGCTTACCAGCGTACTGGTCATGGCAGTGAACACCGTAAACTTGACCACTTCGTTGGCGCGTTCAAACGCCACCGGGGTTTGAATGACGCGGCGCGTCAGGTACGCGCCGGTGATCGCTTCGAGGGTGTTCCCCGTGGCAATGCCGAGAGAAGTGATGACCGCCCCAGCCGTTTCGATGTTAACCAGGAAGGCGCCTAAGAAAATTGCCGGCCAAACTCGCTGACCCAGCACGAGCACGGCCCATAGGGCAAGACCCGTTGGCGGCCAAACGACCGTTGCGCTCGGATGGGTCACCGCGAGCGACAAGCCGAGTCGTCCGCCGTAGTAGTACAGCGCGCAGACGCCGCCGAGCATAGCCAGGTAAGCAAGGTGTCTTCTCATCACTTGCTCACACGATCGGAGCGTGTTCGTTAGCGTCGGCGAAGCCGCCGGCCACGTGTAAATGGCGTTAACTCGTATAAACTTTGAGTTTGTATTGGAGCGCTCTCAGTTCCCTGAGCAACGACGGATAAAGTGATCGGATCACATCTTGCTTCCGACCGGATGGGAAACGCTCGATTTTCGTGAGGAGGTCGATCAGCCGCTCGGCGCGCACCAATTTCGCTCCCTCCAAAAGGTCTCGTAGATCGACGTTTTCTGGAGCGCCGGCCTCGCCCTGCTGCTCCAAACTACCAACGGTTTGATCGACTGCTTCAGAAAACTTATCTATCACCTCGGCAAACGCTCCGGCATCGATGCCGATCTGCGCCATTGTAAGTTCAGGATCTTCCAGGACCTTGCGTTGCTGAGCAAAAGCTTCATGGACCTTCTGAATCAAGGCGTGGACCTTGATGGGCTTGAACACATAACTCCAGGCTCCCCCTTTGAGTCGCTGACTGGCACTTTCCGGCCGCATCGAGGTGCATACTAGGATCGGTATTGAATTCCATTCAACCCGCTCCTTAATTTTCAGCACGAGTTCAATCCCATCGGTTTTGGGCATCACCAGATCGGTAATCACCAGGTCAATTTCCGGATGCGACTCTAAAAAACTCAAGGCTTCGTCGCCGTCGTTTGCGGTGAGCGTCTCATAGCCGTGCTTATCGAGAGTATGTTCCAAGACGGTGGCGCTAATCGGATTATCCTCGACGATAAGCACATTCATGATCGATCCTCCTCAGTCATTCGCCGGACGATAGGGTACAAGCCCCCTAACCAAAGGTTGCGGAGGCGCCATGAGTCAGCTCTGCTCATTCGGAGCCGATTGATTGTCAGCGCGATAAGTTTAAGGCTAACGAAAGTTTCTTCGGGAATAATCGACCCGCAAGACACGTGCCAGGGAATTCTACGGAAACCGTCCGCTTTCCTTGACCCCGCAGCGACGATCGATGTGCAATTCTGCAGCTGACACCGACAAAGTTGTCACTAGCGATTGCCGCCAATCGGTGATCGCCACGCGCGGCGCATTTTTCATGACCTGGAGACCTGTCGGCTGTGAAAGCACTTTCGCTTTTTTTGAGACGACAGTGATTCACTGCGAGCGAAATCGAGCAGAAATGGCTTGTCAAAGAAGATGCAGAACGATAAAAAGGCCGATCATCGCCCATGCTGGGGCCATCTTGCGTGCAGCTTTTAGGGAGCGCGATTAACAGGATTTTCGCAGTGCCTGAAACATGCTTGAGTCTCTGACGAGTCTGGCCTACGGCTTCAATATCGCGCTCCAGCCGCAAAACCTTCTCTACTGCTTTATCGGCGTTACCATGGGGACGCTCGTTGGCGTGCTTCCTGGAATCGGCCCCACCGCCACTATCGCTCTGCTCTTGCCGGCCACTTTCAAGCTCAATCCCATCTCCGCCATCATCATGCTCTCGGGCATATGCTACGGCGCCATGTACGGCGGCTCGACGACTTCCATCTTGCTCAACATTCCCGGTGAAGCTTCATCCGTGGTCACCTGCTTCGACGGCTACCAGATGGCCCGCCAAGGCCGAGCCGGCGCCGCGCTCGGCATATCCGCGTTTGGCTCTTTCATCGCCGGAACCATCAGTATTTTCGGTCTCATCCTGCTCGCGCCGACGCTCGCGGAATTCGCGCTCAAATTCGGCCCGCCGGAATACTTTGCGCTGATGGTCATGGGCCTCGCCGTGGTGGCTTATCTCGCCAGAAAATCCACGGTTAAAGCTCTGATGATGGCCGTCTTAGGCATCATCCTCGGCTGCGTCGGTTTGGATCCGATTACGGCAACGCCGCGCTTTACTTTCGGTATCCTGGAACTGGCCGATGGCATCGGCATCGCGCCGGTGGTCATGGGACTCTTCGGCATCGCCGAAGTTCTGGAAAACCTCGCCGCGCCGACCGGGGCCGATGTCTTCGCCGGAAAGCTCAAGGGCTTCTGGCCTAACCGCCAGGACTGGCGCCGATCGATCGGCCCGATAGCGCGCGGCTCGCTGTTGGGATTTTTCCTCGGACTCTTGCCGGGAGTCGGCGCCATCGTGCCGCAATTTTTGAGCTACGCCCTGGAAAAAAAAATCTCCCCCAACCCCGAACGTTTCGGTAATGGCGCGATCGAAGGCGTCGCTTCGCCCGAGGCTTGCAACAACGCTGCCGTGGGCGGCACTTTTATACCGCTTTTAAGCTTGGGCATACCTTCCACCGCAATGACGGCGATCTTGCTCGGCGCGCTCATGATCTATGGTCTGACCCCGGGACCGTTGTTGATCAGGAGTTCGCCGGATCTCTTCTGGGGCGTGATCGCTAGCATGTACATCGGCAACATCCTGCTTCTGGTCCTGAACTTGCCGCTGATCCCCTTGTGGGTGCGCGTACTGAAAATCCCGTACTCTTATCTTTCCTGTTTGATCATTTTGTTTTGCTTAATCGGCGCCTATAGTCTCAACAACAGCGTCACCGATGTTTATATCGCGGTCATCTTCAGTCTCGTCGGCCTGCTTTTTAAAAAATTCGCCTTCGAGCCCGCACCGTTCGTGTTGGCTTTTGTTCTGGGGCCTTTGCTGGAGACCGCGTTGCGGCGCTCGTTGATCCTCTCCGATGGTAGTCTTTTGATTTTCCTTGAACGGCCGATTTCGGCGGGGTTCATTTTGTTCAGTATCGTCGTGCTCGCGGCTCCACTGTTCAGCCAAATAAGATTGGGGCGGGGACTGAGTGAAGAGGACTAAGCGAATCGCCGGGGCCGCCAGCACGCTCTTGTGGGTTGCCGTAGCACTATCGGTATGCTATGGGGCGACTCGACTTGGCTTGGGTGGTGTCACCGAGCCTGGCTCCGGTTTCATCTTCTTTTGGTCGGGGTTGATTCTCGCAGTCTTGTCGCTGATCGCGTTCGCCGAGTCAAGGCGCAGCGAGGAGGAAGCGACCCGGCCGACGGGCGCGCTCAATTGGCGCAAAATAGTTCTCGTCCTTTTCGCCCTCGTGTTGTACGGCTTCTTTTTGGAGCGCTTGGGATTTATGTTGACGACTTTTTTGCTGCTGAGTTTCTTTCTCGGATTGATCGAAGGCGTCTACTGGCGTAAATCCCTCGCCGTTGCCGCCGGAGCAGCGTTCGGAGCATTCGCGATTTTCGAACTCTGGTTAAAGATCAGACTGCCCCATGGCATCTTCGGCTTCTGATTTGAAAGGAGCTAAAATGATTCGATCGCACAATCACAATCTGTCGCTGCTCGTTTTGCTCTCGGTCGCTCTGGCTTTATTTCCATTGGACTCCCGCGCGCAGGATAAATACCCGTCGCGTCCGATTGAAATGGTCGTCGCATTTCCCGCCGGCGGTTTTGCCGACGTGACCGGCCGAATCTTCGCCGAAGAGATGTCGAAAGTGCTAAACACCCCCATCACCCCAATCAATAAAGGCGGCGCCACCGGCAGTCTCGCCGCGACAACGATGCTCAACGCAGCGAAGGACGGCTATAGTATTTTGGTGAACACTCTCGGCGGCATGGTCTTGGCGCCGGTAACTCTTAAGGACGTGAAATATGACGCCAACAAGGATTTTTATCCGGTTGCCTTTATCACCTCGGCGCCCGACGGACTGACGGTTCGAGCGGAGGCACCGTATAAAACTCTTAACGACCTGATTGAGGCGGCAAAAAAGAACCCGAACAAATTGTCCTATGGAACGGCGGGCACGGGTGTCGGCGGCCACTTCAACTCGCTGCTCTTTTCGCAGGTCACCGGCATCAAAATCAAACATGTTCCCTACAAAGGCGGCGGCGAATACATTCCGGCGCTGCTGGGCGGCCATCTCGATTTTGTCATCGGCACCGCGATCGCAACTCTGCCGCAGGAAAGCGCCGGTAAGCTCAGGACTTTGGCGCTCATGGGCGGCAACAAAATGACGGCGCTCCCCTCGGTGCCGACGACCGTCGAGTTGGGTATCAGAGGAGATTATCTGGACAGTTGGGCGGGCGCTTTCGTCGCGACCGGCACGCCCAAATCGATCATCGACACGCTCACCCTCGCCGCCGAGAAGGTGATCAAGTCGAAAGAGTTTGGCGCGCGCATCGAAAAAACCGGCGGCGTAGTCCGTTACATGGCACCGGCTGACTTCCGTTCCCTGATTGAACGCGACAAAAACACCGCCCTTGAGATCGCGAAAAAAGAGGGGCTGATGCAGCCGGCGAAGTAAGCGAGACAGCTCACAGGAAGCTCCGTCGGCACGCTTTTGTGCGACCCAGGGGGTCGACTCAGGCAAGCGGCATAAACCGACCATTTTGAGGAGGCCGGCAGTCCCGAGCGAGAGCGAGTAGGTTTCGCCAGACCGGTTCGCAGGCCGTGTTCGTCATCGGAGAGGGGCATTTATCGAGCCGGCCGCGTCGTCAGCTCGATCTTATAGCCGTTGGGATCTTCGATGAACGCGATCGCGTTGCCGCCGCTGCTATGTTTCATCGGCCCCGGCTCGCGGGTGATCTTCACGCCTTTGGCGCGCAATTCCTCACAAGTTTTGTAAACATCCGGCACACCGAGGGCGATATGGCCGAAACCGTTGCCGATATCGTACGAATGCGTGTCCCAGTTGTAAGTCAATTCGATGACCGCGTCGGTCTCCTCGGAGCCGTAGCCGACAAACGCGTTGGTAAAGCGACCCGACTCGTAGTCGCGCCGTTTCAAGAGTTTCATACCCAACGCATCACAGTAAAACTTCAAACTCTCATCGAGATCATTGACCCGGATCATCGTATGGACGATTTTCATGTTGTCCTCCTCTTGCCCGCTATCGCGCGGCTCCTTCAACTCATCGCCTTAGCAAAACCGCGGATGGTTTCTTCGCGGCTGCCGTGCGGCGGGCTGTAGGGAATGATTGCGATCTGTTGAATGCCGGTTTTTTGGATGCGCTCGATCTGAGCGCGGCACTCCGCCACCGTGCCGGCGATGGCGAATTTGTCGACCAGCCAGTCGGGGATCACCTCGGCGTGGTTCGCCTGCTGGTCCATATGGTGATAGTAATCGTAAGTTTTGCGAATTTCGGCGAGCACCTTTTGCTCGTCGGGATCAAGCACATAGGGGAGCGGATGCGCGACCACGCGCGCCACATGCGCCTTCACCGCGTCTTTCGCATGGGCCGTATCCGACACGGCGCAAGGAACCCAGAGAACTAAGGTGATATCTTCGAGCCTCCGTCCCGCAGCTTTGGCGCCGGCGGCAATTTTGTTTTTCGCATGTTCGATATATTCCTCGGCGACACCAACCAACACGATGATGCCATCGGCGATCCGGCCGGACAGTTCCAACATTTTCGGCCCGCTGGCGGCGACATAGATCGGCAGCTCCTTTTTACATGGATGAAGCAGATGAATTTTTCCCGTCGGCAGCTCGGCTTCTTTTCCCGCGAACAATGCGCGCATCTGCTGCACGGCGCTTGCGAAATGGGCCAGCGTTGAAGGCTTCATGCCCATGGTTTCGACCGAGCTATCGCCCAGGCCAATACCGACGATCATGCGGCCCGGGGCAAACTCTTCCAGCGTCGCATAGCCGCTCGCCAGCACCGATGGATGGCGCGTCAACGGATTGGTCACGCCGGTGCCAAACTTCACTTTGTTCGTATTGAGCAGCATGGCGGTCATGTTGATGTAAGCCTCGCGCCAGATCAGATGCGAGTCCCCCACCCAGACGTGGCTAAAACCTAACTCCTCCGCCACTTGGGCCAGGTGAATCATCTTCTGCAGAGGTTCGGTCGGAAACAGTCCTACGCCGAATTCGAATGCGCTCATAACACTCCTTCAGCATGTGGAACGGCTGGCACAAGTTGCTAACAGCAGCTGCTGTTAGCGATCACCTCCGGCGGCGGCGTCTGCTGGCTCCGTCCCGCTACCTGCACGACTCCGTCGATGATCACGTAAGAGATTCCCGGCAAATCGCCCTTGCGGAACGAGTCGAGCGCGTCTTTGGCGACCGAACCAGTGATCTTATGCAACAAGACAATGTCGGCGGGCCGTCCTTCTTCGAGAATGCCAAGGTTCAGATCGTGGGCGCGGCCGACGTTGCCGGTGGCCATGCAGATCGATCTTTGCGGCTCGATCTCCCCCACAGAGGACAAAAATGCGATCTCGCGAAGTATCCCGCGGGGCACCACGCCGGTTCCGCCCGGGGTGTCGGTGCCGATGAGCACCCGATCGTAACGGCCATTCGCTTTCACCGCCCGCGCTAGACTCAAAGCCAAGCGATAATTGCCCGAAGTGCAGATCTCCATGTAGCAGTCGGTCTCGTTGGCAATGCGCAGCATGTCCTCTTCGGACATAGGGATCGGGCCGCCGGTAATGTGGCCGATGATGTCGGGGCGGATTTTCTGCACCATGTCGAACCCGGCCACCTGGCTCACCCCCGAGCGCGAAACACCGCCGGAGTGGATTTTCACCTTGATGCCGCGCGCGCGCGCCCAATCGACGTAACGACCGGCTTCCCCGTTCGGCAGCAAGCTGTAATCGTAAAAGATGAACTTCACCAGCTTGATACCGAGCGCGTGGATCTCATCGAAATCCCTTTCCGTCAACCCCGGCACCAACAGCAGGGTGCCGGCATGGACCTTCACCCCCGAGGGACGCAGGTTGTCGTAGCACTTCTTGGTCACGATCGCGACCGATAAAGCGGTGCGCGCATCCGGCGGCAGCGGCAAGCCGGGCAGATGTAACTCACCCGCGGAGATCAGCGCCGTCACGCCGCCGTGCATATAGTTGGTGATCCACGAGAGCGAATTTTGTGCCGGCGTATATTCGCCGATGGATGGGTGCGAATGCGAATCGATCAAGCCCGGAATGGCGGTGATGCCGTTGGCGTCGATCACCTGATCCGCAGCGGCGTTCAAGTTATTGCCAATCGCCTCGATGATTCCCTGGCGAATCAAAATCGCATCCGCCGAGCGCAACGGGCTCTCGAGCTTGCCGGTAACCAGCGTGCCGATGTTTTTGATCAGGATGGATCTCATAGCCGAGCCTCGGCTGGACTATATCAGAGAGCTCTTGGGAGTAAACCCGAGATGACCGATTCACCGATCGAGTAAAGCCGGAGCGATTCACGAGGGAAACATTTCGCGCATGATCGCCTTCACGGCATCCCCGGATGCCTCGTCTAATCGCCGCGCGCCGACCAAGGGCACGATTTTTTGCCAGTGCTCCTGCCACTGGACCATGCCGTCATCGATGCGCACCAGGCGCATCAGCACCGAAGTGCTGAGCGGCGAGCGGCCGTCGGTGTGCCAGCGCCGGATATCGCACAGCAATAACCACCCGGACAGTTGCGCCGTCCGCGCCATCTCTGCCGCGGCTGCCGGATCGGCGCCGAAGGAGCGCAGCCCGGCATTGCGCTCTTCGGGAAATGAAACCGGAATTTTTCTTTGCTCCAGCTCCTGCCTGAGTGTGCCGCGCAGAAGGTCCATCACTGTGGGCCGATAATCGCCGGAGATTTTGCCGGCCATTTCCGCCACGGAACGCAGCGGATTGTTTTCCGGCAAGCGCAAATCCGCGCCACTGCTATTGCGCACAGCAGCGAGCCAGACATATTTGGGCTCGAGAGTCCCAACCGGCAGCGGCGCTGGCGCGCGCGGCGCGCTGCAGCCCGCAATCAGTCCGGCGAAGATAATGAGACGAACCAAAGCGGCGGGACCTCTGCGGACCAAGAAACGCAGCCCATGAACTGCGAAAATCACGATGCAGCCGAAGGCGACGTCCGTCGGTCCCAACGGTAAGTCCAATCGCACGGATAAATAGAAACCCAACACCGCGATCAGCAAGCCGATCAGCGAAGAGGAAAACAAAAAAGCATTCATGCCGCGTGCCAGCGTGCGCGCCGCCAGCGGCGGCAGCACCATAAAGCCGAACACCAGGAGAGGGCCGGCCATGATCACGCCGATGGCGATGCTGAAGCCGCACAAGACGTAGAGCCAAAAACTCCATTGCGCGCTGCCGCCGGTAAGCAAGAACGACAGGTCGCGGTCAAAGGAATTGAGCAAGAATTCGCGGCGAAACAGCACCAGCCCGCCATACACAATGCCGTAGACAACCGCCAATAGCTTGAGTTCATCGCGGGAGAGCGAGATCACTTCGCCCTTGAGCAGGTTGAGAATCTCCAATTCACCGGCGGGATTGAAGACGATAAACAAGATCGTTGACGCCGAGGCCAGAGCGTAGGCCGCCGCCAATCTCCCCTCCGGAGCGCCGCTTGCGCGACGGTCGAGATAAGCCAGCACTCCCATGCCCAATAGTGTAAAGAGCAGCGAACCGACCATCCCGAGCAGCCGCTCGCTGCCGCTGCCATGCGACAAGCCGGCGGCGTGATGAAGCCAGAAAGTAAACGCCACGCCGCAGGCGGCGATCTGCGGCAACGTCAAACCGAGAAAGACCCGGTGGCGCAGCATGAGATGGGCGCCGACCAGGGGGCAAACAAAGCCCAGGATCGCGCTGCCCAGCAAAGCCGGAAACAACAAAAACGCCGGACTCAATATTTCGAGAAAGCTCACCATGGATGATCGCTCGAAGTTATTTCTTCCCAGCCGATCTTGCCGCCATCGACGCGCAAAACTCGGTCGGTCACGCTGCGCACCATGCGCAGGTCATGGCTGGAAAAAAAAATCGCTTGGCCTTCCTCGCGATTGAGTCTCAACAGGAGCTCACCGATCGCTTTTTGCGATTCCGGATCGACTCCCGACAGGGGTTCATCAAGAATGAGAATTTGCGGCCGCACCATCAGCGCGCGCGCGATCAGCATGCGTTGTCGCTGCCCGCCAGAGAGGGAAAAAAACGCGCGCTCGGCCAGATGCCGCAAACCCACTTGGTTCAGCACCGCCTCGAGCCGGTCCCTTTCGCCGGTGGGAAGGCGCTGATGGAACTTAAGCCGGCCGTATCCGCCCATCGCCACGACTTCGCGCGCCGTAATCGGAAATGTCGGGTCCAGGGCCGAACTCTGCGGCACGTAGCCAAACTGATCCAGCGGACAATTGCGTGCGATCGTCCCCTCGATGAGCGGCAGAAAACCGAGAAGGGTACGAAACAGGGTGGTCTTTCCCGAGCCGTTGGGTCCGGCCACGGCGATCAAGTCGCCTGGCCGGATCTCCAGCTCGATCCCGCGCAGCACCGCGATGCCATGGTACCCGAGCGCCGCCGAGCGCAAAGAGACCAAGGGAAGGGCTCGGCTCAAGTCTTCCACCGCCCGGTTGTCGCTTCGATTTTTCATCGAACTTGATTGTTCAATTCGATCGTGGTGCAGTTTGCTGTACCGCGAGCTGCAGTCAAAATTCTCGCATCCGCGCGAAATGACGGGTGAAATAAGGCCGTCATGTCGAACGAAGTGAGAGATCTTTCCAGGTGAAGCACCAGCCTCAATTCTTTTTTGCCGCCGCGAGCAACGCTTTTAAATTATAATCGATAAATTTGATGTAGCTGTCGGTCTCCGCACTACCGCCGCCGGTCGTCTGAAGCCGTACCACGGTTGCGCCGGTTTGAGCCGCCAGCTGGCGTGGATAACGGTCGCTCTGTGGTCCGTAGATAATGACCGCCACTTTTTCCTGTTGCATCCGCTGCGCCAAAGCGACCAGATGATTCGGCGTTGGCTCGATACCCGGTTTGGCTTCGATACTGCCGATCTGCTGAAGCCCGTAGCGGTTGGCGAAATAACTCCAGTCGCTATGGTAGGAGACAAACTTGATGCCTTTCAGCGGCGCCGCCATGATCTGCCAGCGCGCTATCGATTTGTCCAACTCAGCCGTGTACAGGGCAAGATTCTTTTCAAAGATCGCTTTGCGTTGCGGATAGTTCCGCGCCAGCCCCTCGGCGATATTGCGCGCCATAATCCTGCCGTTGAGCGGATCGAGATTGTAATGCGGATTGCCCTTGGGATGAACATCGCCCTCCGCACGATCCACGCTTTTGGGAACATCGATCACCGGCACACCCGCCGAACAGTCGATGTGGCCGGCCTGTCCAGGCAGAATTCTCGGGTTGCTCGCCGGTTCGAGCAGCGCCGGAAGCCACGAAACCTCCAGATCCAAGCCCATTACGACCAGTACATTCGCGCGATTCAATTTCGGAACGAAGCTCGGCTTGACCGCGACCGCGTGCATAAACTCCACACCTCTAGTCAGGCTTTCGACATCGACCAACTCTTTGCCGATCTGTTTGGTCATATCGGCCAGGTCGGGGGTTGTCGTGATCACTCGTATCGGCTGTGCTTGGACCGTCCATCCGCTAAAAGCCACTAGGCCGGCCGCCAGAAAAGTTCCACCTAGGTATTTTCGAATTAAATTCATCACCAATATCTCCCCTTGAGCGCTGTCAGCGGGTGCGAAACCCATGCGAGTGGGCGCCCAGGATGGTAGTCCATTGTAGAAAAATCTGATTGCCGCGCTCGCTTTTCTCCGCTCTGACTTTGTCGTCGAAATAGCTGTACTGTAAGCGCAGCCGGTTAAACTCACTCAGGTTCCAGGTAATGAATGGAGAATAGCTCCTGGTTTTCTTCGCTGGGTTGTCGATGCTCGGGGCATAGTCGAACAAAAAGCCCGTCGACCAGTTCCGGTTTAGCTTAAGTTCGCCGTAGGTATAACCGCCGACAGAGAACCGGCGCTTGCTCGCGGTCTGCGTTTCCAGAACATCGGGATGATCAGCGCTCGGCGCCTCGATCTCGAACGGCCGGCGCTCGCTGTTGAAAAACAACTCGCTTCCCCAGGTAAAACCCTGGTAAAGAGTGCTACCTGCGGGTTGATAGCGATAGGTCAGATCGACGCCGCTCAAGCTCCGGTTGCCGCCGCCGGCATCCGCGAGCCGCACCGACGGCGTATAGGCCAGGCTCGAGCCCAATTCGAGACTGTGATTATCGCTCAGATCAAAATAGGTATTGAGCCGGCCTAGATAGGTAAATCGGCTCCAGCTGCGCGAACGGGTGTCGTCTAAACGGTCGTTTTCCGCTCCCATTTTGTTGTATCCGCCCAGGGTCGCGCGCAAAAAAAACGGCGTCGGAAATAAATAGTTGAGCTCCACGCCATCCGCTTTGGACTCGCCACCCACCATCCGCTCCAAGGAGAGCGGCGTATTCACGAACGCGTATTCATGGGGATGAAACTTCGCCAGCCGGCCGAAGTCGGCAAAAAATCGGCCGCCGCGGGCTTGCAAATTCCATGGCAGCGAAGTGGTGACCATCGCCGCCTCTTCGACTTCGACGCCCTCCCGCGATCCGGTAAAAAACGCGTATCCCCGAGCATAGGGATCGATGGAGGCCGAGATGCCGATCTCCGCCGCCCGGAAATTGAAATCGCCGCCCGTCGCGGCGCGATGTTCCGCCGTTGCATCGATCGCCATGCCGATCGCTGGGTTTAGCGCCGACGGGGCGCTTTGGATAGTTTTTGCGGATCTCTCAACCTGATCCACCCGTGTGTTCGTCGCGGCTTTTTCTTTTTCGAGCTGTTCAATGCGCCCGGCCATTTTTTTCATAGCCTCTTGCATCTCTGCGATCTGTTGTTTGAGCGCGTTAATGATGGACTCCTGAGACTGACCCGCTTTAGGAAAAAGAAACGGCGCCACTAAAACAGCGCAAACAGTCCAAAACTCAATTTTCGCTATGGCTCGGCTCATAAGTTCCCCTCCAAATCATACACGGCCGCCCCTCCCGAGCACCGGGAGAGCGGGGTTCGATCAACAAAGGCCAAAATGTGAGTGGAACTTATCGAAGAGGGGGCGCGCGGCTAAGCTGGAAATGGATAAAAAAAGGGAAAGATAGTTTTTCGACGAAGGGTACTATCGCGAGGCTAGAGACGACCTCGACTCCAGTCACCGGCTGATCGATCTGGCCGAACTGCGTCCGGTGACCTTGGACGCAGGCACATTCTTTACTGAGCTGCGGGCTGGCGGCCGTTACCGCATGGAAGTGCAACGGCAGGAAGAAAACCGTTAAAAATAGGCAGAAACCGATCCAGCGCCGGCTGATGCCGGTCGGGAGGTGAAGCTGGAACGACTTCATGGAGCTTAGATACTCTCGCGCGGCGCCCTTGTCAACTTTGATCCCTGGAGAAATCTCAATCACCCGGCATTGGTGAATTGTCGTCAAATCAGCTAATTAAAGGCCAATTGGATACATGAGCGGCCTGCGGTTAAGTCGATCGCGGCGGTAAACCTCCTGATCTGCGGCTCGTCTAACCTTCAGTTCGAAAACAGCTAATCAGGAGGATCGACAAAATGAGCACTCAAAAAACGCTCTTGACGCTAGGGCTTTTGGCCGCTGCTCTGAGCGCCGTTGCGGCGCCTGAGTCCGCCCTTGCGGGTCGAATCACTCAAGCCGAACGGGCCGAGCTGCGCCACGACCGCCGTGAGCTTCATCGCGACAAACGGGAAATCAGGCAGGACCGCAGAGAAGTCCACCAGGACCGCCGCGAGTTGCGTGCGGACCGCAAAGAATTGATCAACGACAGGCGCGAGCTGCGGCGCGACATTCGCAAGGGTGCAAGCAAGAGTGAAATAGCCCAGGACATGAGAGAGATTCGCGCTGACCGAAAAGAGCTCGCTCAAGACAAGCTCGAACTTGCGAAAGATCGACGTGAACTGAAAGGCGATCGACGCGAGCTTCGCCGGGAGCGGCGCGAATACCGCCAGGACTGGAAAGACGCCCTGAAGAATTAGGCAGGAACGGCCATGCGCAGCCTCGCGGCAGTGGAAAGTTTGGGAATTTTCCGCGGCTCGTTCCGTAGTTCTTCAGCTGCAAGCAAAATAACCGGAGCCCGGGAGAGCCGATTGCCGAAATCCGCGGATGAAGAGTTGGTCGCCTTGGCCCAGGCGGGTGACCGAGGGGCGTTTGAAGAGCTCATTGAGCGGCATAAGCACAAGGCTTACCACATCGCCTTTGGTTTCGCGCGCAACCGCGAGGAAGCCAAGGATCTCTCTCAAGAGGCATTTTTGAAGGCATTCGCTTATCTCAAAAAGTTCGATGGGCGATCGAGCTTTTATACCTGGTTTTATCGTATTGTCGTCAATGTTTGCCTGGATCATAAGCGGCGCAGCAAGCGTCGCGCTGCCGATGAGTTCGACGAAACTAGCGAAAGCCGGATTGAACCTTCACACCAGATGAACAACCCTTTGCCCCTCGACCAACAGGTGCTCGCCGGGCAGATTTCGCTGCGAGTGAAAACCGCCCTACAGACCCTGCCGGCAAAGCAGCGCACCGCCTTTGTCTTGAAGAATCATCAGGGGCTGTCGATTAAAGAAATCGCCGAGATGATGGATACAGCGGAGGGCACCGTGAAGGTCCATCTGCACCGCGCCGTTACAGCGCTCCGACGGAGTTTGGCGGAATTCGCCTAGGGAGGTTTTTATGACCAACGAGCAAGCGTTGACTTCGGCGTGTCCAAACTATGAAGCCGATCTGGTCCTGCTTCACTACGGCGATTTGGTTGGCGCTGCACGGGAGCGGCTCTCCCAGCACGTCGCACAATGCGCCGCTTGCGCCGGTTATTTGCGCGAGCTTGCCGTATTGATGCCGCTCACGGTTAAAGCCGACGATCCGCCCGCGGTCTTCTGGACGGATTACAGCCGCGAGTTGCGCCTCAAGATCGATGACGTCGTTGTGAAAAAAACCTGGTGGCGTGGTCTCGGCGTCTTTTTCAGGCCTTCGTATCTGGCCGCTGTTGGCTCCGCAGCGATCATTGTGCTGGCGTTGAGCTTCACCCTCGGCAAGAACTTTTGGTCAACCCATAACCGGCTACCTGACGATGAAATTGCCGAGCTGTTGCCGGTGGCGGAAAATCTCGAATTCTTTAGCGCCATGGACGTCCTCGACGATTTGGACCTTATCGAGTATATCGGCCAAAAAGCCGACAAGGCCTAGCGAGCGCTGAGGTAGATGGATGAGCTATGGCAAATGGCTGGCCCCTGTAGTACTCGCCGCCGCTCCGTTAACATGGGCGGCAAACAAAAACGCCGAATCGCCGGACAAAGAAATGTTGCGCTTGATCGAGTTTCTAAAAGAGATGGAAATGCTCAAGCAATGGGACTTGCTAAAGGAGCTGCAGGAAATTGACGCCGGCGAGCCCGGGAAAAGCACCAATGCCGAACCAGCGTCGTTGCAGAAGAAAGGGAGCCTAAAGTGAACCTCTCAAGCAAGCTTGCAACCGCCATTGGACTGGCGCTTTTGCTGCTTGCCGCGGCAGCCTGGTCTCAGACCGGCCAGCGCGAACCGTTGCTGAAGGCGCAGAGCGATCAGGAAAATCTCCGGCGTTGGGAGAAAATGTCGGCGGCGGAAAAGCAGGAGATCCGCCAGCGCTTCCAACGATGGAAAAATATGGACGAAAAGGAAAAAGCCGAGCTGCGCAGGAAGTTTGAAGCATGGCGCAAACTCAAAGAAGAAGAAAAGGCCGCCGCACGGCGCAATTTCGAGCGCTGGCAAAAAATGGACCCGCAGGAGCGCGAACGGCTGGAAGAGCGTTGGCGGGAGTGGCGTAACCTATCGCCCGAGCGGCGCGCCGAAATCAGGCAAAAGCTCCGCGATATGGATCCGGCCGAGCGCCGCGAACTCAGGCAGAAGTTGCAAGAGCGCCGCGAAAAGCTATTAGCGGAACGCGATCACCAGTGGCGTGAAAAAGCCAGAGAGCATTTCGAGAAGATGACAGCCGAAGAAAAACGCCAGCTAGGAGACAAACTTCGCGAGCTGAAGCAGCATGGCAGCCTGGAAGAAAAACGCCGCTTCCGCGACGAGCTCAGAGAAAAGCTTCAGAGCGGTAAGGAATGAGGAGTCGCTATGAGCACCGCCCTCGGACCGGAGCAAAAAATCATTCACTTTTTGAATCGGATCAGCTTTGGGCCGACGCACGCCGAGGTCGAACGGGTGGGCCGCCTGGGTATACGCGCCTATCTGAATGAGCAATTGCAGCCGGATTTACTCGCCGACCAGCGTCTGGAAGAAAAGCTCGCCGGTCTCAAGACCATGCGCCTGAGCAATCGGGAGCTGATCGAGCTCTATCCGCCGCCGCAGATCGTCAGGCAACAGGGCATGATGCCGCAACCAACGCAGGCGCCGCGCGCGATCATCGTCGAGCTGCAGCAGGCGCGCTTGCTGCGCTCGATTTACAGCCGGCGCCAGCTCTTCGAGATCATGGTGGATTTTTGGACCAACCATTTCAATGTATTCTCGGCCAAGGGCGCCGACCGCTGGCTGATCACTTCTTACGATCGGGACACGATTCGCCCCCACGCCCTGGGAAAATTTCGTGATCTGCTGCTCGCCACGGCCCAGAGTCCGGCAATGCTCTTCTATCTCGACAATTGGCTGAGCGCGAGCCCCGACTCTCCCGGCGCGAGGTTCGCCGGCCCGAACAATCGCCGGCGCGGCTTGAACGAGAACTATGCGCGCGAGCTGATGGAGCTGCATACCATCGGCGTCGAGGGCGGCTACACGCAAAAGGATGTCATCGAAATCGCCCGCTGCTTCACCGGCTGGACGATTCGGCAACCGCAGCAGCGCGGCGAATTCATATTTGATTCGCGCATTCACGACAACGGCGAAAAAAACGTCCTGGGCACGCGCATTCCCGCCGGCGGCGGCATCGAGGACGGCAAAAAAGTCATCGATCTCTTGGCAAGCCACCCGGCTACGGCGCGATGCATCGCCCTAAAATTGGCGCGCCGCTTCATTGCCGACCAACCGCCGGCTGCGGTGGTCGATAGAGCGGCTGCGACATTTCGTCAAACCAACGGCGATATTCGAAGTGTGCTTACTTCCCTCATCGATTCGAGCGAATTCTTCGCCCCGGAGAACTATCTCGCCAAAGTAAAAAAACCGCTGGAGTTTGTCGCCAGCGCGCTGCGCGCGGTGGACGCCGAAACCCAGGTTTCGCATCAATTATTTCGCTACGTCGGACGCATGGGCGAGCCCTTGTTCTTGGCCCAGCCACCGACCGGGCACCCGGATGTTGCAAGCTCGTGGATCAGTCCCGATATGTTGCTCACGCGGATGAATTTTGCCGCCGATCTGGTGGCCAATCGGCTGCCCGGGAGCCGGGTTTCTGCCGAAACGCTCAAAGATAAACAATCTTTCCTGCAGCTGGTAGCCCCGGGCGGCCTATCGCCTGCAACGCGCGCTGCCGTCGCGGATCGCGAAGGTCCTCAAGCGATCGCCATTGTCATGGCGGCGCCGGAATTTCAGCGGAGGTAGCATGAATACTTCGCGGCGAAATTTTCTCAAATCCAGCAGTTTGGGTTTTCTCGCGCTCGGTTTGCCGCCGTCGTTTCTCGTTCGCGCGGCGGGCGCGCAGCAAATCTTTTCCGGCAAGACTCTGGTCGTGGTTTTTCAGCGCGGCGCCATCGACGGGCTCAATGTCGTCATTCCCTTCAAAGACCCGGCCTACTATCGGCTCCGGCCGTCAATCGCGGTCAAGGAGCCGGCGGCGGGCGAAGAACGAGCGCTTGACCTTGACGGCTTTTACGGCTTACACCCGGCGCTCGGTTCGTTGAAAAGTATTTACGACCAAGGCCAGCTCGCCTTCGTGCACGCGAGCGGCTCGCCCGACAGCAGTCGCTCCCATTTTGATGCGCAGGACTATATGGAGATTGGCACGCCGGGAATCAAGAGCACTGCCGACGGTTGGCTCAATCGTTGTTTGCTTGACGGAAAGAAGACTCACGCGCCGTTTCGCGGCGTTGCCATGACGGCGCAATTGCCGCGCATTTTGGCAGGCGTCGCGCCTGCGTTGACCCTGTCCTCCATTGAAGAATTCCGCCTGCGCAACGAGGCCATGGCCGCATTGCAAAAAATCTACGCCGAAAGTTCCGACGCACTTTTTCGCGCCGGCGGCCAAAATCTCTTCTCCGCTATTGCAGAACTGCGGCGTATGGAATCGAAGATTCCTGCCTCTGTGGAACGCTACCCAGTCGGGCGCTTCGGGGCCGGCTTATCGCAGCTCGCGCGGCTGATCAAAGCAAACGTCGGCCTGGAAATCGCCTTTACCGAAATCGGCGGCTGGGACACCCACGCGAATCAAGGCGCCGCCACGGGCCAACTCGCCAACCGTCTGCGCGAGCTGGGCGAGGGGCTCGCGGCGTTTTATCGCGATCTCGGCGACCGCATCGATGACGTGGTGCTGTTAACCCTGTCCGAGTTCGGCCGCACCGCGCGCGAGAACGGCAACCGGGGCACCGACCATGGCCATGCCAATGTCATGTTCGCCCTGGGCGGCAAAATCCGCGGCGGCAAAGTCTACGGCCGCTGGCCCGGTCTTGCGCCGGAAGTTTTATATGAAGGCCGCGACCTCGACCTCACCACCGATTTCCGCACCGTGTGCAGCGAAGTGGTTACGCGTCATCTGGGACAGAAGGATTTAGCGAAAATTTTTCCCAACTTCAAAAACGGCGCGCCCTTGGGACTGCTGGCATAGGGTTCGACGGAACAGCGCGGCCGCTTCGGCCGCGCTCAGGCGACGGGCATCGCTTCTGTCGTGGCCTCGTCCCGTTCCTGAAATCGATACTGCAAATCGTAGAGCCGCGCGTAGAGACCGCCGCGCGCGAGCAGCTCCTCGTGCCGGCCCTCTTCCCAGATCTCGCCCTTGTGAATGACTAAAATGCGGTCGGCATTTTTGATCGTCGACAGCCGGTGCGCAATGATTAAAGCGGTGCGATTTTTGAGCAGCTCATCGAGGGCCTGCTGGATCGCCATTTCCGTACGGGTATCGACCGAGCTGGTGGCTTCGTCGAGGATCAGGATCTTCGGATCGAAGGCGAGAGCGCGCGCAAACGAAAGCAGCTGACGCTGCCCCTGCGACAGCGTCGAGCCGCGCTCTTGCACCTGCTCGCGATAGCGCTCGGGCAAGCTCTCTATGAACGGCTCAATTTGCGCGCGCCGCGCCGCTTCGCGCATCTGCGCTTCGCTGATGCGGCGGTCACCCAGGGTAATATTCGCCGCCATATCGCCGGAGAAAAGAAAAACATCCTGCAAGACCAATCCCAAATGACGGCGCAGCTCCTGCTTGTTCCACTGTCGCACGTCGATGCCATCGACCAGGATCGCGCCGCGCTCGACGTCGTAAAAACGACAGAGCGATGAGATAATCGAAGTTTTGCCGCCGCCCGTGGCACCCACCAGGGCGACCTTTTCGCCGGGGCGGATCCGAAAAGAAATCCCCTTGAGCACCGGCTCGCCGGGGTTGTAAGAAAGCCAGACGTCTTTGAATTCCACCGAGCCGGAAAATTTTTCCACCCGCGCCGGCACAGTGGGATTCTTGATCGTCTCGGCCTGATCCAACAGCAAAAAGATCCGCTCGGCGGAGGCCATGGCGGCTTGCATGACGTTGTATTTCTCCGCCAGATCGCGGATCGGTTGAAACATCCGCTGAATGTATTGAATAAACGCCACCAGCACTCCCGGCTCCACCGCGTTGGCGATAATCTGCCCGCCGCCGTACCACAATAAGAGCCCGACCGAAATCGCGCTGAATACCTCGATGACGGGAAAAAATAACGCATTGTAGCGGATGCTGCGCAGCAGCACATCGCGGTAACTCAGATTAACTGTTTGAAAGCGGCGGTACATTCTAGCTTCCTGGCCGAAGGCCTGCACGGTTGCGACGCCCGCGAGGTTTTCCTGCAGACCAGCGTTGAGCCGCCCCAGAATCTGCCGGCTTTCGCGGTATACTTCGCGGGCGCGCTGGCGGTAAAAGCGGCTGATATACAAAATCACCGGGAAACCGGCGAGGCAGACCAGCGCCAGCTGCCAATCGAGCCAGAACATCATCACGAAGATGCCGAGAACAATCGAAAGGTCTCCGAGCAAGCCGACCACGCCGGTGCTGAAGAGCTCGTTCAAGGTCTCGACGTCGTTGATCGTGCGCGTCATCAAGCGGCCCACCGCGTTGCGATCGAAGTAGGCCAAATCTTGCTTCTGCAAATGGGAAAAAATTTCTATGCGCAGATCGTGCATGGCGCGCTGGCCGGTATAGGAAGTGGTATAGGTCTGCACGAACAATACGATGAAACCGCAGACCACCACGCCGAGATAGGCCAGCACCATCCGGTCGAGGCCGCCCAAGTCCTGAGTGGCGATGTAACCGTCGATGGCGATTTTGGTAATGTACGGACCGAGCAACTGAGTGCCGGTCTGCAGCATCAGAAAAATGAACGAAATCGCCAAGAGCTTCCAATAGGGCCGCAGATAACGCAGCACGCGCGCCATCAAATGGGCATCGTAGGCCTTCCCCAGGATCTCGTCTTCTTGCGGATAGTCGCCGATCACGGCTCGATCTCCGAATGGCGGATGGTTTCGACCTCGCGCTCCAGACTTTGCCGTCGAAAAAGCTCGAAGTAGGCCCCGCGGCGCCCCAGTAGCTCGCCGTGCGTGCCCTGCTCGATAATCTTGCCCTCCCTCAGGTGAACGATCACATCCGCATCGCGCACGCTGGAGATGCGGTGCGACACCAAGAGCGTGGTGCGGCCGCGCATAAATTTTCTGAGTTCGCGCAGAATCTCTTCCTCGGTTTCGACATCAACACTCGAGAACGCGTCGTCCAAAATCAGGATCGGCGGATTCTTGATCAGCGCCCGCGCCAGCGCCGTGCGCTGCTTCTGTCCACCCGACAAGCGCACGCCGCGCTCGCCGATAACCGTTTCAAAACCGCGGCCAAACGATTCAATGGTTGGCAAGAGCTGGGCGATCCGCGCGGCCTCCTCGATCCGCGCCGTGTCGCCGTTGGCACCTTCCATCCCAAGCTGGAGATTTTCTCGGACCGAGCCAGAGAACAAAAAAACATCCTGCGCTACATAGCCGATCGCTCGTTGCAGATCGCCGAGGGGGATTTGTTTGATATCGGTGCCGTCGATCAAAATGGAGCTGTCGGGGGGCTCGTGCAGTCGTAAGAGCAGGCTCACGAGCGTGCTCTTGCCCGAACCGGTGTCGCCGATCATGCCGCATACCGAGCCCGCGGGAATCGTCAACGAGATTCCGTCCAGCACCGGTTTTTGACCGCCGGAGTACGCAAAGCTTAAAGCGCGGAGTTCGATGGTTCCGGCGATCGCTCGGCGAGCATCGGATGCGCCGCTACTCAGATACCGGCTGCTCGGCGGCGTATCCAGAACTTCGCCGATACGCGACAGCGCGGCGGTACCGCGCTGGTACTGGTTGGCGGTGTAACCGATCGCCATCATCGGCCAGGTCAGCATCGCCAGATAGCCGTTGAAGGCGACGAATTCGCCGAGCGTCATCGAGCCGGCCATGACCTGCCGCCCGCCGAGCCAGAGCACGAGGGTGGCCGCCACCCCGGCATGGACCTGCATCAGCGGCCAGAAAATTCCCCAGAGCGTCGCCAGCCACATCGTTCGGCGCCGGTACTCGAAGCTGATGGCGCCGAAGCCGCGGATTTGATTTTCCTCCTGCGCGTACGCCTGCACGACGCGAATACCGGAAAAATTTTCCAGCACGTAAGCGCTCATCTCGCTTAATTGTTCCTGGGTCAGACGCGACCAGCGAAAAATATGCCGGCCAAAGTAACGCACCACGATCGGGATCAGCGGCATCGCCATCATCGAGTAGAGCGTCAGCCAGGGATCAATAGTGATCATCAGGGTCAAACTGAAGCAGATCACCACCAGCGCATCGACGATCGCCAGCGAGCCGAATCCCATGAGCTCGCGGACGGCATGAATGTCGTTGGTGAGGCGCGACATCAAGTCGCCGCTCTTGTGGGACTGAAAATAGCTGAGCGGCAGCTTCTGCAGGTGAGAGAACAGCCGGTCGCGCAGATCCGCTTCACAGCGCCGCGAGAAGCCGTGGATATTGATGCGCCAGCAATAGCGGAAGAAGCCTTGCAGCGCCGCCGCGGCTAGAATCAACAGCGGATAACGAATGAGCGAGACTTCGCCGTCTTTGGCCTGCAGCGCGCTGTCGATGCCGTCCTTGATCAGCCACGGCAGCGCGATCCCCGCGAGATCGGTCGCGATCAACGATACAATGCCCAGAACGATCAGACGGCGGTGACGGTCGACAAGGAACCGGACCCGGTCGTAGTAGCGAAAAATAATCTTATCCTTTGGTTCGCGGTCTCAGCCGACCACGCAATACACAAGCGACACGAAATTTGACCCGTTCGCGTATTTCGTGCCATCGGGGTTGATTTCTTGGTCTCGAGGATGTCGCGCCGATGTTTTCCTGCGGCTCCATCACTCGCGCGTTAGGCCGTGCTGGCGCTGGACCTCGGTCCATTCGCCGTTCATGACGCGTTCCATCACCGCCGGCAGTTGCGCCAGAGCGACGCGCACTTGCTGCATCGTATCACGTTCACGTACCGTGACCTGATGGTCCGCAGCCGCTTTGTCATCGCCGACGGTCTGCACGTCGACGGTAACGCAGAAGGGCGTGCCGACTTCGTCCTGCCGCCGGTAAAGGCGGCCGATCGACGCGGTGTCGTCGTAAACAGTGAACCAACGTCGCCGGAGATCCGCCGTCAGTTTCTTGGCGGTTTCAACAATCCGATCGTTACTCTTGAGCAGCGGCAACACCGCGATCTTGGTTGGCGCAATCTCGGGGTGAAAACGCAAGATGACTCGTTTCTCGCCTTTCACTTCTTCCTCGTGGTAGGCGTCCGCGAGAAATGCCAACGTAGATCGATCGGCGCCTGCGGCCGGCTCAATGACGTAAGGAATTAGCTTTTGTTTGCTTTGCTCGTCGAAGTATTCGAGCGCCCTACCACTATATTGGGAGTGCTGCCTTAAATCGTAATCGGTGCGGTTGGCAATGCCCTCCAACTCGCTCCACCCCATCGGGAAAAGATACTCTACGTCAACGCAACGTTTGGCGTAAAACGCAAGCTCGTCTTTCTCATGTTCGCGCAGGCGAATATTTTCCTTGCGAATGCCATACTTCTGATACCAGGCGAACCGCTCGTCGACCCATCTCTGATGCCACTCCTCGTCGGTTCCCGGCATGACGAAGAATTCGATCTCCATCTGCTCGAATTCACGGGTGCGAAAAGTAAAGTTTCCCGGGGTGATCTCATTTCTAAAACTCTTGCCCAGTTGTGCGATACCGAATGGCAGCTTCTTGCGCGCGGCTTGCAACACGTTATCGAAGTTCACAAACATCCCCTGAGCCGTCTCGGGGCGAAGATAGGTCTTGACGGCCGTTTCTTTGACCGGTCCCAGAAAAGTCTCAAGCATCAGGCTTGCAGGTTTTGGCACGGAAAGATTTCCGCTGCCGCAGTTGGGACACAAAAAACCCATCCTATTGCTATTGGAGCCATGCGCAATGTTGCGCAATAATTCGAGAAACCCAGGATCATTGGAGCCTTCGAGCGGGAGTCGCACATTTTCACCAACATGGACCTGTGGGAAATTGGGTGCGAGCTTTTTCCCATCGCTTTGAGCCCAGTTTTCAATAGCTTTCTGGACGTCCTTCTTTGCTGCTGGACCCTCGAGCATCTTGTTAAAAGCCCGAAACCAACGGGAATTCCAGATCGCATCCATAATCTGGTCCGCGCGGTAGTGCCGTCCGCAATCAGCGCAACCGGTGAAGGGGTCCGAAAAACTCGCTACGTGGCCGCTTGCTTCCCAGACCCTCGGATGCATGGTGATGGCGGCATCAAGCCCCACCATGTCGTCCCTGAGCTGTACGTTGTCGCGCCACCACAGGCGCTTGACGTTATTCTTAAATTCAACTCCCAGCGGTCCGTAGTCCCACGCCGAGCCCAGACCGCCATAGATTTCACTCGATTGAAAAATAAAGCCGCGCCGCTTGCACAGCGACACGATTTTGTCCATTTCCACCATGTCGAATCCTATTTAGGACGAATGAGCCAATGTAATGGATAGGATTGAGAGAGTCAAAAACGCTGCCATGGACAGCGTCAATGACGCGTTACTCGACCATGTTGCGGGGGACCCCTATGTGATCGCCCATTCGGGCGACCGATCGGGCCGCTTTCGTGCAAAATGGCTATGAACGCAGCGCGATTTAGATCAATTCAGTCCAACCCGAGCATGTCCTGCATGCCATAAAGCCCGGGCTTTTGATGGGCCAGCCATTGAGCGGCGCGCAGCGCGCCGCGGCCGAAGTTCTCACGGCTGTGGGCACGATGGATAAATTCGAGGCGTTCGCCGATGCCGCCAAAGACGACCGTATGATCGCCGACGATGTCGCCGGCGCGTACCGAGAGCAGAGCGATTTCTTTTTGCGTGCGCTCGCCAACGATCCCTTTGCGGCCGTTGATACCGACTTTGTCCAGGTCGCGCTGCAAACCTTCGGCGATCGCTCGGCCCATCGCGATCGCCGTGCCGCTCGGTGCGTCCTTCTTAAAACGGTGGTGCGCTTCGATGATCTCGACGTCGTAGTCGTCGCCGAGTTTTCGCGCCACCTTGCCGAGAATGTTGATCAACAGGTTCACGCCCAAGCTCATGTTAGCCGAGAGCAGAATAGGCGTGCGCTGCGCACGCTCTTTGATTTCGTCCAACTGTTTCTGATCCGCTCCGGTGGTGCCAATCACGACGGGGATCTTTTTCTCGGCCGCGCTGCGGACATGTTCGAGGGTCGCCTCTGGCGTGCTGAATTCGATAATGACGACCCCCTCGGTTAACAGCGGCGCCATGTCCGCGGTGATCGGCACGCCGATCCTGCTTACTCCGGCGACCTCGCCGGCATCCTTGCCGAGCTGCGGGCTGGCGCTGTATTCGATCGCGCCGACAACCCCGGGGGCGCCGGCTTGATGCGCAAGACGGACCACCGTGCTTCCCATCCGCCCGGCTGCCCCGCTGACGACGATGCCTTCCATGTTAATGGACCTCGAGACCGAACTCGACCATCGTTTGTCGAAGCTTTCTGACATTGCCTTCGGCCATCGGTGTCATCGGCAGGCGCAGCTCGCCGCTGCATTTCCCCATCAGCGCGAGCGCGGTCTTGACCGGGATCGGATTGGTTTCGATAAACAAGGCCCGGATCAACGGGATCAGCCGAAATTGGATCTCTCTTCCTTTCTGCCAGTCGCCTTTCAGGCAGGCTTCGGTCAATGCAGCCGTTTGTTTCGGCGCGACGTTGGCCACCGTCGAGATCACCCCTTTGCCGCCCAGTGCCATCAGCGAATAGATCAAGGAATCTTCGCCCGAGTACACCGCCAATCGATCGCCGCACAGGCGAATCACGTCAATCGCCTGGTCGACCGAGCCGGTGGCCTCTTTGACGCCCGCGACATTTTCGATATCGGCAAGGCGCGCCAGGGTTTCCGGTTCGATTTTCGAGCCGGTGCGGCCGGGAATATTATAGATGATGATCGGAATGCCGACTGCGGAAGCAACCTTCTTATAATGTTGATAAATGCCCTCTTGGGTGGGCCGGTTGTAATAAGGCGAGATCATCAGCGCGCCGTCGGCGCCCGATTTTTCCGCTTCACGGGTGAGCCGCACCGCTTCATCAGTGGAATTCGACCCGGTGCCGGCAATCACCGGTACGCGCCGGTTGACCCTTTGGATCACGGTCCGAATCACTTCATCGTGCTCTTGGTGGCTGAGCGTCGCCGATTCTCCGGTGGTGCCGCACGGAACTATGCCGTGAGTGCCGTTGTCAACATGAAACTCCACCAGCGCCTCGAGACTCGGCCAATCCACTTGACCATTCTTAAACGGCGTCACCAACGCAACCATCGATCCGGTAAACATACTGTTGACTCCTAAGGGATTTTGACGACGCCGGTAAATACCTCCGTCGCCCCGCCTGTCATATAGACGCGATTGTTGTCACGCCATTCGATGGTGAGATCGCCGCCCTTTAAATGCACCGTCACTTTGCGTCCGGTCCGTCCCGTCATCACACCGGCGACCCCCACGGCGCTCGCGCCGGTGCCGCACGCCCATGTCTCTCCGGCGCCGCGCTCCCAAACGCGCATTTTCACCTCCGTGGGGCTCAAGACTTTGATGAACTCCGTATTGACGCGCTTGGGAAAGAACGGGTGGTGCTCGAAGCGCGGTCCGAGTTTCTCCAGATCGAGCGCATCGATATCGTCCAAGTAAAGCACGCAATGCGGGTTCCCCATCGAGACGCAGGTGACTTCGTAATTCTGACCGTCAACCGTGAGTGAGCGGTTTTTGATCTCGCCGTCGGCATCTACGGGAATTTCGCGACCTTCCAGAATCGGCTCGCCCATGTCCACTTCGACCAGATCGCCGACGATTTTCGGGCGAATGATGCCGGCGAGAGTCTCGACGGCGAGCTCTTTCTTATCCGTGATGCCGTGATCGTAGACATACTTGGCGAAGCAGCGAATGCCGTTACCGCACATTTCCACCTGGCTGCCGTCGGCATTGTAAATTTCCATTTTGAAGTCGGCGATCTTCGACGGATGGACGGTCAATAGCTGATCGGCGCCGACGCCGAAGCGCCGATCGCAGAGTTGTTTCGCGAGCCTTGCCAGACCCTCGATATTGTTGTTCAGGCAGTCGAGAAAAACGAAATCATTTCCCGCGCCGTGCATCTTAGTGAACGCTATTTCAGCCATGTGCGCTCTGGAGTATTGCAGTGCTGGACTGCTGGCTCATCATCCCACATTGCAGTATTCCATCACTCCAACCCCTCATTGCAATGCCGCTGGAATCACCTCGCCGTTGATCAGGTCCTCCAGGGATTCCCGTTTACGCACGACGTAGTACTGATCGCCGTCGACCAGGACCTCCGGCGGTTTCGGGTGCGAGTTGTAATTCGACGCCATGGTAAAGCCATAGGCGCCGGCGCTCATGACCGCCAGCAGATCGCCCCGTTTGGGGCGAGCGATATCGCGGTCCTTGGCGAGAAAGTCGCCGCTCTCGCAGATCGGCCCAACCACGTCCGCGTTGATGACCTCGGCTTTGCTCTCCACCACCGGACGGATCGCTTGGTAGGAGCCGTACAGCGCCGGCCGAATCAGATCGTTCATGCCGCCATCGACGATGACGAACTTTTTCGTGTCGGTCTCCTTGAGGTATTGAACCTCGGTCAACAAAATACCGGCATTGCCGACGATCACTCGGCCGGGCTCGAGAATCACCGTCACATCGAGCCCTTCCAAGCCCTGAATGATCGCTTTGGCATAATCATCCGGCAGCGGCGGCGTTTCATCATGATAGTTGATGCCGAGCCCGCCGCCGAGATCGAGATAGCGGATCTGCGCGCCCTCTTTTCTCATTTCGCCGGCCAGTACGCGGTCCAAATATTCGCGCACCTTCGCGAGCGCGTCGACGAACGGCGTGAGCGAAGTCAATTGCGAACCGATATGACAGTCCACGCCGACGACTTCGAGATGCTTCATGGCTGCCGCTTTCTTGTAGATGTCGAGCGATTTTTTAATATCGACGCCGAATTTGGCCTTCTTCATGCCGGTGGAGATATAGGGGTGCGTTTGCGGATCAACATCGGGATTGATGCGCAGGCTGATCGGCGCCCTTTTGCCGCTCACTGCGGCGATCTCGTTGAGCGCGCTCAGCTCTTCTTCAGACTCGACGTTGAACATGAGGATGCCGGCGTTGAGCGCATTCTCGATCTCCTCGCGCTTTTTGCCGACGCCGGAAAAAACGATCTTCTTGGGATCGCCGCCCGCCTTGAGTGCGCGGAACAGCTCGCCGCCGGAAACGATATCGAAACCGCTCCCCTGTTTGGCAAACGCCCTGAGCAGCGCCAGATTGGAATTGGCTTTCACCGAAAAGCAAATAATGTGCGGCACGCTGGCAAAGGCCCGGTCGAAAACGTTGAAATGGCGCCGGAGCGTCGCCAGGCTGTAAACGTAGGCGGGCGTGCCGACCTCCTTGGCGATCCGCTTGAGCGGCACAGCTTCCGCGAACATCTCTCCGTTGCGGTACTCGAAGTGATTCATGGCCAACCTCTTTCAACGGCTAATTTCGACCTCGTTGGAGGGCGCGCTCAACGAGCCGTCCAAGAGCTGAGCGGATACCCGATAGCGGTACACCGCGTTCGGGCGCACTTCCCGATCGTCGAACCGATATTGTTTCTGTTGGACGAATTTTTCCCGGTCCTCGACGTTGACGATCTGCAATTGCCGATACGGCACCGGGCAATCGAGACAGCTCGGCGACAGCTCCTTGCGAAAGATCACGAAGCTCGCCAGATCTTTGATTTCCCTGCCGTCGATGTACTCTGTCGGACGGTTCCAGGTGAGCGTCACCCCGTCGGGAGCCGCCCGCGCGCTTAAATTGTTGATCGGTTTCGGCGCCGCCAGCTCAGGGGCGCGCGGATCGCCTTTTCTGCCGCACGCCGCGGCGAGCGCCGCGGCCATCAACAGTAGCGCCACACATCTCTGCATCTAGATTCCCAACTCTTTCAGCCGGCGCTCCACGTTTTGCCGTGCCGTGCCGCCGAACGCGCGGCGGCGCTCGACCACGGCTTCGGCCGTCAGATAGCGGTAGATATCGTCATCGATCCGTTTGGCAAAACGCTTGAGGTCTGCCATCGGCAGCTCTTCGATACGTTTACCTTGGGCGATGGCGAATTGCACGACCCGGCCGGCGATTTCGTGCGCCGCGCGAAAGGGCATGCCGCGCGCGGCCAGATAATCGGCCAGATCCGTCGCGTTGAGATAACCGTCTTGCGCGGCCGCCAGCATGCGCTCGCGCTTCACCTTGAGTCCGGCGACGATCTCGTCGATCATTTTCAGGCTCGCCTTGACCGTGTCGACGCAGTCGAACAGCGGCAGCTTGTCCTCTTGCAGGTCGCGATTATAAGCCAGCGGCAATCCCTTCAAAGTCGTCAGCAATCCGAGCAGGTGCCCGAATACCCGGCCGCTCTTGCCCCGGATCAGCTCCGGCACGTCGGGATTTTTTTTCTGCGGCATCATCGAGCTGCCGGTGCAATAGCCGTCGGGTAGCTCGATGAACGCAAATTCTTGGCTCGACCAGAGCACGAGCTCGTCGGCCAAACGGCTGAGGTGGACGAACAAAATCGCTGCGGCGCTGAGAAATTCCAGGACAAAATCCCGGTCGCTTACCGCGTCGATGCTGTTCTGCGAAACGCGCCCAAAATGAAGCAGTTTGGCGACATAAAATCGGTCGATCGGAAAGCTTGTGCCGGCGATGGCGCCCGACCCCAACGGCAAGACATCGATGCGGCTGAGGCCGTCCCCGAAGCGCTCGCAATCGCGTCCGAACATGTCGACATAGGCGAGCAGGTGGTGCGACAGCAAGATCGGTTGCGCCCGTTGCAAGTGAGTGTAGCCCGGCATGATCACGCCCAGATGTTTCTTCGCCGCGCGGGCGAGGGTCGTTTGTAGCTTGCGCAGCTGTTCGATGATCTGGCGCACTTCGTCGCGTAGGTAAAGCCGCATATCGAGCGCCACTTGATCGTTGCGGCTCCGCGCCGTATGAAGCTTGCCGCCGGCCGCACCGATCAACTCGGTCAGGCGCCTCTCGATATTCATGTGAATATCCTCGTCGCCCGGCGAAAAAGCGAATCGGCCGGCATCGATCTCGCGCCGAATTCTTTCCAGGCCGCGCACGATGCGCGTCGCCTCGCGGGCCGAAATGATCCGTTGCTTGGCGAGCATTTTAGCGTGAGCGATACTTCCTTGGATGTCTTGGCGGTAAAGCCGCCGGTCGATATCGATCGAAGCCGTAAACGCTTCCACCGACGGAACCGTATCCGCAGCAAATCGGCCGCCCCACAATTTGCGTATTGGCTTCCTCGCCATAACTCAACAAATGGATAATTGATAATTGAGAATGGATCATTCCGGAAATCCGGAATTTTCAATTTTCCATTTTCAATTATCCATTATTTGGCTCCCGCCAGCTTGCGCAATCTCAAGCGCAAGGCATTGAGCCGGATAAATCCCTCCGCATCCGCTTGGCGATAGACCTGATCGGCTTCGAACGTCGCTACGTTGGCGTCGTAGAGCGAGGAGTCCGACTTGCGGCCGGTCACCATCACGTTACCTTTATAAAGCTTGAGGCGCACCCGGCCGCTCACGTTTGCCTGGGCGGCGTCGATGGCCTTCTGCAACACCTCGCGTTCCGGCGAGAACCAGTAGCCGTAATAGATCATTTCGGCATAGCGCGGCATGAGCGAATCTCTCAGGCGCAGCACTTCCCGGTCGACGGTGATCGATTCCAGCCCGCGATGGGCGGCGTGCAAGATCGTTCCGCCTGGCGTCTCGTAAACGCCGCGCGATTTCATGCCGACGTAGCGGTTTTCGACCACGTCCACCCGGCCGACGCCGTGCCGCGCGCCGATATCGTTCAAGTCAGCCAGCAGATGCGCCGGCGATCGTTTTTGGCCGTTTACCGCCACCGGATCGCCGCCCCGATAATCGATCTCGATGTACTCGGGGCGATCGGGCGCCTTTTCCACCGGCCGGCACCAGACGTACATGTCAGCGGGCGGCTCTTTCCACGGATCTTCGAGAATGCCGCCTTCGTAGCTGATGTGAAAAAGGTTTCGGTCGGTGCTATAGGGCTTGGCTTTGGTGACCGGCACGGGAATGCCGTGCTTGCGCGCATAGTCGATCAAGGACGAGCGCGCGTTCAGGTCCCATTCGCGCCAGGGCGCGATCACTTTGATGCCCGGCTTGAGCGCATAATAAGTCAGCTCGAAGCGCACCTGATCGTTGCCCTTGCCGGTGGCGCCGTGCGACACTGCATCGGCCTTTTCTTTCACCGCGACGTCGATCTGACCCTTGGCGATCAACGGGCGCGCGATCGAGGTGCCGAGCAGGTACGCGCCCTCATACACCGCGTTGGCGCGCAGCATCGGGAAGACGTAATTTTTGACAAACTCTTCGCGCAAATCCCCGATCACGACTTTGCTCGCCCCGGTCTTGAGCGCCTTCCGTTTGATCGCGTGCAAATCTTCCCCCTGGCCCAAGTCCGCGCAAAAAGCGATCACTTCGCAGCCGTAGGTCTCTTTGAGCCAGCGCAGGATCACCGACGTATCCAGACCGCCGGAGTAGGCCAGCACAACCTTGTTGACGTTGATCACTTTTTCTTAAACCCTCTGCTTCTTGCGAGCTTCTTTGACCCTCGAACTCTTGATTTCTTGAGTCCGTTTAACAGCCAAACCATGACGGCTTTTTGCGCGTGCAGGCGGTTTTCCGCCTGGTCGAAGGCAACGCACTGCGGGCCGTCGAGCACGTCATCGGTGATCTCCTCTCCTCGATGCGCCGGCAGACAGTGCATGACGACGGCATCCTTCTTCGCCAGCGCAACCACCCGGTCGTTCACCTGATAGGCGCGAAACGCATCCAACCGCTCGGGCGCTTCTTTCTCCTGGCCCATGCTCGTCCACACGTCGGTGTACACCGCGTCGGCGCCGGAAACCGCGGCTTCGACCGAATCGGTCACCGTGACCGCCGCGCCCCTCGCGGTTGCTTTGGCCAAGATTGCCGCATTGGGCTGATAGTTTTTTGGACACGCCGCGGCGAAGGAAAACGGCACGATCGCCGCCGCTTCGATCCATGAATGAACCACGTTGTTGCCGTCGCCAACGAAGGCGATTTTCAGCCCCGCGAGTTTGCCCTTGTGCTCGATCAACGTCTGGCAGTCCGCCAATACCTGGCACGGATGGTAGGCATCGGTGAGCGCGTTGATGACAGGCACCGCCGAATGGCGCGCCATTTCTTCGATGATCTCATGTCCGAACGTGCGTACCGTCACCAGATCGAACCAGCGGTCGAGATTGCGCGCGCAGTCCGCCGGCGTTTCGCGCGTGCCCATCCCGACTTCTGCCGGCCCCAGATAGATCGCCTCGCCGCCCAATTGAGACATGCCAACGGCAAAAGTCGCACGCGTGCGCAAGCTCGGCTTTTCGAACACCAGCGCCATTGCCCGGCCGGCCAGAAGCCGGTGCGCAATGCCGCGCTTCTGCTTGCGTTTGAGTTCGGCAGCAAGCTGCAGGATGTCCTCGAACTCGCGGCGGCTCAAGCCGTCGAAATTGAGTAGATGCCGTGGACCCATGAACCTAAAGGATGCTTGTGGCGTGAGCGGCGACTTAGAAAACCGTCTCTTTCTACTGCCTCGGGTGCATTTTTCTTCGCGCCAAGAACGCCCGCATTGCGACCCGATTTTCTTGCCGATTGAGCGTTCTTTCAGCGGGATGTCAGCAAACTAACCGGTACGCGCGAGGGACTCGCTCGCGTGCTCGGACAAGACTTTCTCCAGGATCCCCAGAGCGCGGTCGATCTCTTTTTTCGTAATCGTCAGCGGCGGCACAAAGCGCAGCACCTTAGCCGCCGTGCAGTTGAGCAATAGCCCCTCCTGCATGCAAGCATCGGCGATCTTGCTGCCATCGATTTCCAACTCGACGCCGATCATTAACCCTTTGCCGCGAATCTGCCGAATCAAGTGGAAGCGCTTTTTCAAGACATCCAGTCCGCGAGCGAAATACTTACCCATCTGCACGCAGTTCTTGAGCACGCCGCCTTTGACCAGAGCGTGCATGACGGCCAGACCGGCGGCGCAGGAAACCGGGTTGCCGCCAAAAGTCGAAGCGTGGCTGCCCGGGCCGAAGCTATGGGCGACATCGTCGCGCGCCAGCATGGCCCCCAGCGGCAACCCCCCGCCCAATGCCTTGGCCAAGGTCATGATGTCCGGTTTGACGCCGTAATGCTCGTAGCCGAACAGCTTTCCCGTGCGCCCCATGCCGGTCTGCACTTCGTCGAAGATCAGCAGCAATCCGCGCTGGTCGCAAAGCTCGCGAAGCCCCAACATATAAATTTCGTTGGCGACAATGACGCCCCCCTCGGCCTGGATCGGCTCCACCATGATCGCGACGGTCTTCTTTTCGTCGATGGCCGCTTCCATGGCGCCGAGGTCATTGTAGGCCACCTGGCGAAATCCCGCGGGCAGCGGGTCGTACCCTGCGCGAATCTTTTCCTGCCCGGTAGCGGTTAAGGTCGCCAGGGTACGGCCATGAAAAGAGTTGTGCGTCGTGATGACCTCGAAGCGTCCGGCGCGCTTTTCCAATCCATAGCGGCGCGCCAATTTGATCGCCGCCTCGTTGGCCTCCGCGCCGCTGTTACAAAAGAACACCCGCTCGGCAAATGAGTGGCGGCACAGCTCGCGCGCCAGCTCCGCCTGCGGGCCGATGTGATAGAGATTGGAGACGTGCAAGAGCTGCTGCGCCTGCCGCTTAATCGCTTTGACGATCGCCGGATTGCAGTGGCCCAGGTTGTTGACTGCGATGCCGGCGAGAAAATCCAGATACTCCTTGCCGTTGGCGTCCCAAACCTTGCTGCCGCGCCCCTTCACCAGTGCGATCGGCGTGCGCGCGTAGGTCTTGGCCACATATTTCTCCGTCAGTGCTGCGATTTCCCGGTTGTTCATTTGCGCACCACCTCTGTGCCGACGCCTTCCTTGGTAAAAATTTCCAGCAGCACCGCATGCTTGACCCGGCCATCGATGATATGGGTTTTCTCCACCCCCCCTTTGAGGGCGTTGATGCAACATTCCACCTTGGGAATCATGCCCGAGCCGACCACGCCGTCTTGTATCATTTTGCGCGCCTGCTTTTCGGTCAGGTGCGTGAGCAAACCGCCATTCTTGTCCTTCACGCCTTCGACGTCGGTCATGAGCAGCAGCTTTTCAGCATGCAGCGCCTCGGCCACTTCGCCCGCTACCAGATCGGCATTGATGTTGTAGGTCTCCCCTTCCTTGCCGACGCCCACGGGCGCGATCACCGGGATGAACTTATTTTGGTCCAGCGATTCGATCACCAGGGGGTTGATGCCGATGATCTCGCCGACCATGCCGATGTCGATGATCTCGGGGGGCTCGCCGTTGGCTGACGCCACCGTGACGCTCATCTTTTTCGCCAGAATCAGACGGCCGTCTTTACCGCTCAATCCGACGGCCATGCCACCGTGCTGATTGATCAGGTTGACGATCTCTTTATTGACTTTGCCCACCAGCACCATTTCGACGATGTCCAACGTTTGTTGGTCCGTGACCCGCATGCCGCGCACGTAGCTGCTTTTCACTCCCATGCGGTCGAGCGCCGCGTCGATTTGGGGTCCGCCGCCGTGCACCACGACCGGGTTGATGCCGACGTATTTGAGCAGCACCATGTCTTGGGCGAAACTCGCCTTGAGTTCCTCATTTTCCATTGCATGGCCGCCGTATTTGATGACAAACGTCTTGCCGTAAAAGCGCTGGAAGTAAGGCAGCGCCTCCATCAAGACCTCGGCCTTGCCAATAAAAGCATCCATCACTGGGACCTTGACTTAATCGCTGCGCAGTAAAATATCGTTAACGATACGCCCGATCGAATTGAGTGTTGGAGTACTGGAGTACGGTCAAAGGAGTTTCATCCCAGCACTCCCTCACTCCAGTACTCCAAGCTTCTTAGAGAATGTAGCGCGAAAGATCCTCGCTTTGCAAAATCGGCGACAACCTCTCACGGACGTATTCGGCGTCGATCGCAACCTCCTGGCCGTACATCTCGGGTGCCGCGAAGGAAACTTCGTCGAGTAAGCGTTCGAGAATGGTATGCAAGCGCCGCGCGCCGATGTTTTCGGTCCGCTCGTTCACGTCCGATGCGATCTGCGCGATTTCCTGAATCGCGTCCTCGGCGAATTTCACCCGCACACCCTCGGTTGCCAGCAACGCCTCGTATTGCTTGATCAGCGCGTTCCTGGGTTCGGTGAGGATGCGGATGAAATCCGCCTTGCTGAGCGAGCTCAACTCGACGCGGATGGGAAAGCGCCCCTGAAACTCGGGAATCAAATCCGCCGGTTTGGCGATATGAAAGGCCCCCGAGGCAATGAACAGGATGTGGTCGGTCTTGACCATGCCGTATTTCGTGTTGACGGTCGATCCCTCGACGATCGGCAATAGATCGCGCTGCACGCCTTGGCGCGAGACATCGGGCCCCTGGACCGCATCACGCCCCGCGATCTTGTCGATTTCGTCGAGAAAAACGATCCCCGATTGTTCGACGCGGCGCACCGCTTCGGCCGTAACCTTGTCCATATCCACCAGCTTGCCGGCCTCCTCCTGGGTGAGAATTTCCAGGGCCTCGGGAATTTTGACGGTTTTCCTTTTGGTTTTTTTCGGCATCAAGTTGGAAAACATCTCTTTGAGATTGAATTCCATTCCTTCCATGCCTTGGGGCGTCAAGACTTCGATCATCGGCATCGCCGATTGAGTCATCTCGATTTCAACGAAGCGATCGTCCATCTTGCCCTCGCGCAGCATCTTCTTGAGCTTGTCACGGGTGCCGTGCAAGCGCACCGCATCGACGTTTTCGCCATCGCTCTCGCTCGCGGAAGCCGGCAAGAGCAGATCCAGCACTCGCTCTTCCGCTATTTCCCTGGCCCTGATTTCAACCTTCTGTTTTTCCTCTTCCTTGACCATGTTCACGGCCAGATCGGTCAAGTCGCGGATGATCGATTCCACGTCCCGGCCGACATAGCCGACTTCGGTGAACTTCGACGCTTCTACCTTAATAAAGGGAGCTTGCGCCAGCTTCGCTAAGCGGCGGGAAATCTCGGTCTTACCCACCCCAGTAGGACCGATCATGATGATGTTTTTCGGCGCGATCTCTTCGCGCAAATCATCGGGAACCAACTGGCGGCGCCAGCGATTGCGCAGCGCGATGGCTACGGCTCGTTTGGCGTCTTTCTGTCCGACAATGTAACGGTCGAGCTCCGAGACGATCTCGCGCGGCGTCATCACCGGCGCCGGCGAACGGTTCGGCTCGGAAAGCGCCGCTTTTGCGTTCTCGTTCATCGAATACTCACTCCTAGCAATTTGGCCAGGAAATGCAAACAATCGGGATGAATCGGGCGATGAGGTCATGGAGTGATGGAGCGAGGGAGCCGTGGGTTCGAAATTCCCAACACTCCAATACTCCATCACTCCAATGTTGCAATGCGCGGTCGGATTGCCCCAAGGGAACAGCGTCAAACAGCTGCAGCTCCTGCTTCAGCGACCGCCTACGGCAACTCTTCAAATGTGAGCTGCTCGTTGGTGTAAACGCAGAGTCCGGCCGCTACGCGCATCGCCTCTTCGGCAATCACGTGAGCATCCAGGTCGGTATGTTTAACCAGCACGCGCGCCGCCGCCAGCGCGTAATTGCCGCCCGAACCGATGGCGATCACGTTGTCATCCGGCTCGATCACGTCTCCCGCGCCCGATATAACCAGTAGATCACTGGCATCGGCGACGATGAGCAGGGCCTCCAGGCGCCTGAGCACCCGGTCCGTGCGCCAATCCTTGGCTAGCTCCACCGCCGAGCGTTTGAGGTTGCCATTGAACTGTTCCAGTTTGGCTTCGAACTTCTCAAACAGCGTGAACGCGTCCGCGGTCGCGCCGGCAAAGCCCGCGATGACGCGATCGTGGTGCAGTTTGCGCACCTTGCGCGCCCCGTGCTTCATCACCGTCTGACCCAAGCTCACCTGACCGTCGCCCACGACGACAACTTTGCCGCCGTGGCGAATCGCCAATATGGTCGTGCCGTGTAACATGCTCTCAAAGGATGAACGATAAGGGATAAAGGCTAAACCTTCATCCTTTTGCCTTTATCCTTTCTCCTTTTTTAGGCTCTCGGGTGCGCTTTGTCATAAACCGCGGTCAATTGATCTAAGTTCAAGTGGGTATAGCGCTGGGTGGTCGACAGGCTGGCATGCCCGAGCAATTCCTGAATCGATCGCAAATCGGCGCCGCCATTGAGCAGATGGGTGGCGAAACTATGGCGCAATCCATGAGGTCCCATCTTGATCGGAATGCCCGCGCGCTTCAAATGCTTCTCGACGATGCGCGCCACGCTGCGCGTGGTAATCCGGCCGCCGCGCTGATTGAGAAACACCGCCGCTTTTCCGTCGCAAGCGCGATTCCATCGTTTGCGCTGCTCCTCGGCGTATTTTTCCAACGCGCCGAGCGCCATCTCGCCGATCGGTACGATGCGCTCCTTCGCGCCTTTGCCGACGACCCGGATGATACCCAACTGCACGTCAATGTCGGCCCAGTTAAGACCCACCAGCTCGCTCACGCGAATGCCGGTCGAATAAAACACCTCGAGCACCGCTCGGTCGCGAGCATCCAGCGAGGTTTTGACCTTTACGCTATCGAGCAACTGAAACGCGTCGTCCACGGTGAGAAAGGTCGGCAGCGGCTTATCTTGTTTCGGCGACTGAATCAGGCCTAACGGGTCCTTCGCGATCTTGCGAGTTGCCATCAAGTAGGCAAAAAAACTTTTGAGCGCCGCCACCTTCCGCCCGACGGAGCTTTTTTTCCTTTGGCGCGTCAACCAGGCGAGAAAAGCACGCACTGCGGCGAGCTCGATCTTCCTGACGTCGACCGCGCCGTTGCCGTCGAGGCACCATTGGCGCTCCGCCAGGAAGCGGCCAAACTGCGCTACATCGCTCAGGTAATTGCGCGTCGTGTGCGGCGAAGCGTTGCGCTCAAGGCGCAAATGGTCGCCGTATTGTCGAATTAAATCTTGCACCGGTAGCGATCAACTCTACCACAGCCGGCGCATCATCCCAAGCATTGAAAAAATCGCCGTTTGTTCGCTCCCGCTCCTGTACACCGTCTATGGACCGACCGAGGGACAAGCCGAGTTGACAATTTCCAGCGCCGGGTGTTAACAGGCAAAGCTGTTTGGCGTCATCAGCTCGGCAGAGATTGAAGTCGAGGAGGCTCGGATGAAAGAGCAGATCAGAATCGTGGATGGCGACGGCCATATTTTTGAGGACGGCGAGGCGATCGCGCGCTATTTTCCCTACAGCTCGAGCGGTGCCCGCCTGCGTAGCGGCGTGTTTCCGCTCAACAGCCATATTCAATATTCCTTGACATATAGACCGCCGGGCGCTTTCGCGACCGATTCCGAAGGCCGCTTCCGCAATCCTGGGCCGGAAGGCTGGATCGAGTTCATCGACCAGCTCGGCTTCGACTCTGCCGTGCTTTTCCCCACCGCTGGCCAGCGCATCGGCCGCATCGTCGATCGCGATTACGCATGCGGCGCGGCGCGTGCCTACAACGACTGGTTGGCGGAGACTTATCTGCAGCGAGACCGCCGCTTCAAAGGCGTCGCCTTGCTGCCGATGCATGATGCCGAGGCCGCACTGAAAGAGCTGCACCATGCTTATACGGATTTAGAGATGACCGCCGTACTGTTCCCGGCCACCGGCGTGCATTTGAATCTTGGCGCCAAACCTTATTGGCCCGTGTATGCGGAAGCGGCCCGCTTGGGCTGTCCCATCGTAGTTCACGGCGGCGGCCACTGGGATTTGGGCATGGAGACGATGAACGTTTCCACCGGCGCCAATGCCATCGGCCATCCTATGTCACTGGCGATCGCACTAGCGGAAATGGTGTTCAACAATCTTTTCGAACGATTCTCCGGCCTACGCGTCGCCTATCTCGAAGGCGGCCCGCTCTGGTTTCTCATGGCGCTCGAGCGCTTTTCGCGCTCGTATGAAGCCGGCACGCCGATCAATCCCCGCGGCGAACTCTTGCACTTGCCGGAGGGACAAACGGTCGCCGATTATCTGCGCCGCCTGATCGAGGCAGGCCGGCTGGTGGTCGGCATCGAAGGCGGCGAAAGCGACCTTCCTTACGCCGTCAAAGTCGCCGGCGCAGAAGCGTTTATGTTCTCGTCGGATTTCCCGCACGAGGTAAACGTCCACACCGTCCGAAGAGAAATCCGCGAGTTGTGCGAGCGCGATGAGATCAGCGAAGCCGCCAAAAAAGCGATCCTGTCCGGCAACGCAGCGCGCTTCTATAAACGGGGCCCGATAGAAAAACCGATCAGCTGAAGTCTTAAACCCTTTGCGCCTTTGCGCGCGCCGTTCCGGGTCTTCTCAATCTTCGCGCACGACCACGCAATGCTCAGGGTGGGCCGCCGCGCATATCGATTGACCGAGGCCGAATCGCTCCGAGGGCGGCGCGATGACCCGTAAGTGTTCCTGCGCCCCTAGCTCGATCGTATAGTCGACCGCGTCGCCGAAATAGATCGCGCGGCGAATGATGCCGGAAAACAGATTGTAGCCTTGCTCGCGGAGCCGCCGCGCCGCGTCATCCCCGGCGATGAGCTTGATATGATGCGGCCGCAAACAGAGCGAGACGTCGCCCGACGGTGCGATCGTTGCCGCATCGGCAAGACGAATCTTCATGCCATTGCAGACCGCCCACCGGCCCTCGCCGTCGAGGCGCCCGCGTAAAATATTTGCCTTGCCGACAAACTCCGCGACGAAGCGCGTTTTCGGACGATCGAAAATTTCCGCCGGAGGGCCGACTTGGACGAGCCGCCCGCGATCGAGCACGGCGATCCGGTCGGAAGTCGCCATGGCCTCCGCCTGATCGTGGGTCACGTAAACGGTGGTGATCTTGAACTCCTCATGCAGCCGGCGGATCTCGAAGCGCATCTCTTCGCGCAGGTTGGCGTCCAGGTTGCTAAGCGGCTCATCCATCAAAAGAATCTGCGGCTCCACCACCAAAGCCCGCGCCAATGCGACCCGCTGCTGCTGCCCTCCCGAGAGTTCCCCCGGATAGCGTTCTTTCAAATCTGCCAGCCGCACGAGAGCGAGCAGCTTGCTCACCTTCTCTTCGCTTTGTTGTTTCGCCAGCTTTTTGAATTTGAGCCCGTAGGCAACGTTTTGCGCCACGGTCATGTGCGGCCACACGGCATAGCTTTGAAAGATCATCGACATGTTGCGCCGCTCGGGCGGAACCAGCCGAGACGGCGACGAGACCACTTCATCACCGACGCGGATCTCGCCGCCGTCCGGCTGCAAAAAGCCGGCGAGCAGACGGAGCGTCGTTGTCTTGCCGCAGCCCGACGGTCCGAGCAACGAGACGAATTCGCCGTCGCCGATGTCGAGATCGAAATGGTCCACCGCGGCGGTTTCCGCGAAACGTTTGTTCAGTCCTCGGATCGAAACGATCGCCATATCATTCCCGCGTCGCGACGACGTCCCGTCCCGCGAGCCAGTGGACCGCGAGTATCACCACGAAAGAAACCACTAAAAGAAGCGTTCCCAAGACGGCGATGACGCCGATTTGTCCCTCTTCCTTGAGATCGAAGATGACCACTGAAACGACTTTTGAACTCGGCGCGAACAGGAGAATCGCGGCGCTTAGCTCGCGGATCACTCCGATGAAAATAAAGGACCAGGCCGCGATCAGTCCCGAGCGGGCGAGCGGCGCGGTGATGTCTTTGAGCGAGATGAGCCGGTTGGCGCCGATAATGCGGCTCGCGTCCTCGAGCTCCGGGTGAATGCTCTTGAACGTGGACTCCGCCTGGGAAAATCCGATCGGCATTTCTTTGGTCAAGAACGCCACGAAAAGAATCCAGATGGTGCCGTAGAGCACCAACGGCGGGCGAGTATAGGCGATGAACAAGCCCACGGCCAAGACGATGCCCGGAATCACCAGCGGCGCCAAAGCGAAGAAGCTTAGGTAGCGCGCGCCCCGGAACAGATTGCGATTGGTGATATAGGCGACGAGAGTCGCCAACAACGTCCCCAGAGTGGCCGTCAAGATGCCCAATTTGAAGGTATTGTAAATCGCCCGCTGTGTATCGCCGTATTCGAAGAAGGCAAAATAAAAATTATGCAATGTAAAGTTGTCCCACGTGAGAGGCATCGCCCAAGCCTTCGAGAGCGCCGCCTTGAGCAAGATCCAATAGGGTAAGAAAACCGACAGCGACAGCACGCCGAAGACGAAAAGCAGCGCTGGGACGCGCCCCCAGCCGAGCTCAATCATGCGCTTTTGCCCACCTTTGCCGCCGACGGTGCTGAAACCCTTTCGGCCGAGCAGTTTTTTTTGCAGCGCGATGAGCGCCATGGTCGCCAGTAGCAGCGGCACGGAAAAGGCCGCGGCCAAATCCAAGCGCGGCGGATACTGAAAGAGGGTCCAGATTTGCGTGGTGATGGTGTGCAGTCCGGCCGGCAGGCCGAGGATCGCCGGCGCGCCGAAAAGCGAGAGCGAGTGCAGAAAAGCCAGAATAAAGCCGCCGATCAGCGCCGGCAGCGCCAGCGGGAGCGTAATGGTCCAGGCCATTGACCACTTGCTGGCGCCCAAAATCTCGGCCGCGTCCTCTAGATCCGAGGAAATCAGCTCACAGACGTTGGCGACCATGGAAAAGCAGTACGGAAAGCTGTAGAGCGCCATAACGAAGATCAGCCCGGGCATGGTGTAGATATTGAACAGCGCTTCTTCCGAGCCGGTTATGGCGCGGTAAAATTTGTTGAGCGCTCCGGCGTTGGGTCCCGCGAGCAGCGTCCAGGCGAACGCGCCCAGAAACGGCGGCGTCACGAATGACGCGATGATCAGCGCGCGGATCGATTTCTTCCAAGGTAAGTCCGTCCGCGTCACCAACCAGGCGAGCAGAGCGCCGATCGTCACCGCAATCGCTCCCACCCAGGTGGAAATGATCAAGGTATTGCCAATTGCTTTGAGAAATTGCTCGTTGGTAAAGACTTCAAGATATTTGCCAAAAGTGAGCCCGGTCTCACTCCACAGACTGCTGCGAAAAATCGCCCCCACCGGCATGAGCATCAAAAAGACCAGAAGCAGGGCCGCTCCGGCCCAGACGGGCAAAGTCGGATCCCTGAGTCGCAGCCCAGCCCAGCCCGTATGGCCGACTCGATCGAGAGTGCGAGTTTGAGAAACCGACATAGCTTTAACGATTCATGCAGGGGCTAGAGATGTTCTCTCTGATAACACCATTCGCGCTTTGGACGTCATACGATGGAGTAGTGGAATGCTGGAATATTGAGGTTCAGACCAACACTCCAGTACTCCATTACTCCAACACTCCATTTTCCCGTTCTCGCCTCATGCCCCGAAGTATTCTACGAAGCGCTTTTTGATTTCGGCATTGCGCTTTTCCAGTTCCGCCGCGTCCGGAGGTAAAAGCTTTAAATCTTTGAGCTTAGGCTTGTCCGCCGGATAAGTCACGTCCGGATGACCGGTATAAAGGCCTTCTCTATCAGCCAACAACTGCTGCGAGTCTTTGGCGAAAATAAACTCGGTGAACAGCCTTGCGGCGTTCGCATGGGGCGCGTCTTTAGCAATCGCCACCGGCGAGACGATGAGCGGAACGCCTTCTTTAGGATAGATGATCTTGATCGGATTGCCGCGTTTTTGGGTTCGATAATAGAAATACTCCGCGCCGTTGACGCCCACCGGCCGTTCCCCCGATGCGACGACACCGGCCGGATCGAGCGCCGACTGAACGATATGCAATCTATTTTTCGCCAGATCGCGGAAGTAATCCCAACCGTAGAGATTCACCAGCGCCAATATATGAGTCACGATGATGCCGCTGTAACCCGGATGGGCCGTAACCATCTTGCCGCTCCACTTGGAATTTAACAGATCTTTCCAGGTTTTCGGCGCGTCCTTTTCAGGCAGGATCTTGGGATTGTAAGCAATGACCGAGAGTGTCGAGCGCATGCCGTAGTAAAATCCCGCTTTGTCCTTAAAGCCGTCGGGGAAACCGGCCGTTCCCTGGGGCGTGAACTTAAGCAGCATGCCCTTGCCTTTGAGAAGCTCGAAGTGGCCGGCATCGGAGGTATCGATAATGTCGGCATTCTTGATCCCCGCCCCTGCTTCCTGCATAAATCTTTGCAGTACCCGTTCCGATCCCGTGCGATGGACCTCGACCTCGATTCCCGAATATTTCTGTTTGAAGGCATGGGCAATGGCGGTCGCGGTCGGAAGCGCCACCGAAGTGTACCAAACCATCGATCCTTCTTTTCGGGCCGCCTGCACGAGCGCGGCATCTTGTGCCGCCGCGCCGGAAATCCACAAGTATGCCAGGGCGCACAAGAGCAAAAAAACTTTGCTTCTCATGATCTTTTCCTCCGTAAAGTTTTGTCGCGTCGGTTCTGATTGCTGCGTCTTGCCGTCTTGGTTTTTCTTGCTTTCTTCGCCCGGCCGCCGGTTAGAGCGTGGATCAGCGGAGCGATGCTTTTCATATCTTCGATGCCCTCAACCAATTCGATGGCCGTCTCGGCGTCCTTGTCCGCCAAGACCAAGCTCGCGCAGTCGCGGAATTTCCCGCTCAGTTCAGCCCAGCTCATCGGTTTTTCCGGATGACCGCGCGCGACGTCATTGCGCGCTTCGATCACGCGGCCGCTTTTAAGCCGGATACGAATCCGCGAACGCACCTGATCGTAGCCGAGCTTTTCCAGTTCATCGTCGATATAGAGCGTCACCCGTTTCATCAACTCGACGACCTTCTTATCGCGTACCTTGCGGTCTTGAAATTGAGCGATGCCCGCCTTCCGTTCGACCACCGCGATGGCCATACAGAAAGGGATGCTGAATTTCCCCTCTAACGCGGTCTTGGGCAGCGGATAAATCAGCGCGTTCGGCACGTTGGAATTGGTGCCCACATCGATGTGATCGATATCTTCGGCGCGCAGATCATGCTGGGTTATCAAGTCGAGTATCAAATCCTGCGCCGGGTGGGACAGCGAGCCCGATGGATAAGGTTTGATCGAGATGCCCGGTTCTTTCATGAAATAAGGCGCGCCGAGCCGCCCGGCGATTTTAGTCTCGTCAAACCCGCCCGCCATGGCATTGAAAAAGCCGCGGCGGGCCTCGAGAATATTGGCCGCCGCTGTGAAGCCGTCGCGCGCCAGCAAGCCGGCATTGACGCCGTTTTCAGCGGCTCGTCCGGCATGGAGCGGCTTGGTCATGGTGCCGAAATTTTCTCGTAGCCCCGAAGCCATGCTCGCAGCGATCCCCAGCGCGCGCGCCAATTCTGTTTCATTGAGGCCGAGGATTTTGCCGACCGCCATCGCCGCGCCGAGCCCGCCCATCGTCGCGGTGGAGTGAAATCCGTCTTGGTAGTGGCGCGGATGGATCGCATCCGCGATACGGCATTCGACCTCCACGCCCAGTAGATAAGCGAGCACAAACTGCTCGCCGGTGACCCGTTGCTTTTCCCCGACCGCCAAGACTGCGGCGAGCACCGGCGTGGTCGGATGCGTCAATAGGCCATACACGGCCTGTTTGGAAGTGGAAAGCTGGGTGTCGTCGTAGTCCATCGCATGCCCGGCGACGCCGTTGGCGAGCGCCGCCTTGGCGGCCGGTGCGGACAGCGCCGTGCCGATGATCGAAGACTCCCCTTTGCCGTTCATTTGCCGGATGTGCGCCTGAATGATGCGCGAACATTCGTCGGTAGAGCCGGCCAAGGCGACCCCCAGTCCGTCGAGGATGAAGCCGCGCGCCGATTGGACGATCTCCGCCGGCACATCGCGGTAGCGTGTCCGCGCCACAAACTCTGCAACCTCTTGCGTGAGTCCCATCGTCCCTCGAGCGGGATCAATCCCAAATGCTTTCCGGCAAGGGCAAACCGGCGAGATCTTTAGCCGTGAGCCGCACCTCGGGCTCGATACTGAAGCGCTCGAGCACGGCGATCAGCTGCCGAGTATGCTGCGCAGAGTGCCAGGTGGAGCGCTCCAAAAGCTGATGCATTGGTGGCGTGCCGTAAAAAGTTTTCACCGGTTGGCTACAGGATTTGTCTTCAAGCCCGCGCCACCAGCTCTCAAGACGTTGAACGATGGCATCGCCATAGTCGATTATTTCTGCGCCCGACACGCAAGCCCCGCTCGGCGGCCGCGCGTTGGCGTTGTCGGTCCGGTACTCGACGCCGTCGACCGCGCTTTCGAGGAAAGCTTCCCCGATGCGGAAAACGTGATGTCCCAGGAGTCCGAGCGAGCGATCGCGATTCTCGATCGCGCGTTCGCCGAGGCGCTCGCTGGGAATCTGCCCAATCGAGCGCTGGGCCGCGCGCAGCACCGTGAGCCATTTAGCGACCAGCTCAGGCGGCGGCAGCGGCGAATGACCGCTCCCCTGCAAGCCGACGAACTCGGCGACATCTTCCAGGTTTTGGCAAAAGATGTACTGATCGCCGCTCGCCAATACCGGTACGGTGCGAACCCCCAATTGGACCAACCGCTCGAGCGCGCTAGGGTCGTTCAAAACATCGAGCGCGGTGAAGTCGATGCCTTTCTGCGAAAGAAACTCTTTCGTCCTCAGGCAGCTGCTTCAACCGGGCTGGGTGAAAAGAACAAATTTGCAGCCGACGTTTTCCATAGTCTTGCTGACGTGCTCGGTCAGCCGAGCGCACAAGTATCAACCACCGGCGCAGGTGTCAATCGGCACCTATGGTTCTGCAAGTTCAAGGGAACCGGATTCGCCTTTGTTATCGGGCCGTCATTGATCGCCTCCCGAGCACGTTACGCGGCAATAGCCAGCTCGAGCGCTCGAGCACGCTGCTGAATCTCGGAGTCATTCGACCAGCTCAGCGCTAAGAAGTCAGGAGTAAAATCGTTGACAACCTTCCGTCCGTTCGAATTGACCGGAGCAGCACCGCTTGATCGAATCGGGCTGGCCGTACTATGATGCCGCGGGTCAGAACAAAACCTTACGGAGGAAAGATGGAAGCAACAGCTAAAGCGCGGAGCAGCGAGGCACCGAAAGCGCAAAAGTTTTCGCTCAGAACACCCTACATGAAACAGGGACGGATCACGCAGACCGTGGCGAAGACCGAGAACATGTGGATCGCGTGCAAGATCAACGCTGAAGGCGGCGAAAACGAGATCCACACCCACCTCAATCAGGACCATGCGTTCATCGTCCTCGAAGGCGAAATGAGCGTTTTCGACGAAACCGGCGCCGAGATGAAGCTAAAACCTTATCAAGGGGTCATGCTGCCCAAAGGCGCGTACTATCGCTACCTCAATACCGGCTCGGGCAATTTAGTCGTCTTGCGCTTCGGCGCTTATACCCCGGACCGTCCAAGCAAAGGCGAAGCCGTACGCATCATGCCCAACGGCAGCGAGATTCTCGGCGGCTCGGAAGAAAATAAATCGTTGCCGCCCATCGAGATGGCCGGCAAATTCTTCGCCGATTCGGCGGGATAACCGCCAGAAAATCGTGCTTCCGTGAAGCCGCTCATCACCGCCATAACGCTCCTGCTGTTCTTATCCTCCTCCTTCGACAGCATGGATGGAGCGGCGATTTCCGTCGGCCTCGATGCGGAAGCCTCTTTTCGGCTTCTCGAAGATGATTCTGAGGCAGAGAACAGGCGCAATCGGCGCTCTGGCAAACGATTGCAAAGGTCTAAAGAAGATGAACCTTCGTCAGAGAATGCGCGTGCTCGGCGCTCTGGCAAACGGCCAAGATCCAAAGGCTCGCCCAAAGGGCTTGCTGTTCTGAATCAACCGGAGCATGCAACGTTCACTACCCGGGTCAGGGAAACATTACCCATCGCATATTCTTCCAAGTCCACCATTTATCAGCAAATAAGAGTGTATAGAATTTAGTCTCCCGCTCATGGCCGGCATCTGTTGAACCGTATCTATCCTACTGCGGGCGGCGTCGAAGACCCGTTCCGATCCAGCGGCGCGGCCCTATTGAGCGAGAGGAATAAGCCATGGAACGTATGGCATGTCGACTCTGGCTTTCCCTAGCTGTGTTCGGAATTGTACTCGGCATCGTCACCGCCGCGTCTATAGGTTCAGCCCCATCCTCGAGTAGCGCGATCATCGCAATACGCGTCGCCCACCTCGATCTGTTTTGGGCACGGCTCGTGTTTCGCGATCCGGCTGTTCACCAAGCTCACTTGTATTTCGACGAAGCCTGGTCAAACTTGAGAGAGCGGCGCTATCAACAGTCCATTTTGGCTGCGCGCCAGGTGCTGCACCATGTGCGCGGCGTCAAGGACGAACTCCCCTCCCTTTATAGTCAAAATCGGGAGTCGCCGAAAATCGCACAGAGAAACGCGCCGGAATCCTGATCCGGCCTTCAGCTTGATCCCGATCGCAACACGCAACACTCGACAACTCATGGGGGCTCTATGGCAACATTACTCTGGCATTCGACACAGATTGATACGATACTCGGCCACCTGCAGACCGATACTCAGCGCGGACTAAACGACGAGGATGCGCGGCGGCGCCTCGAGCAATACGGATACAACGAACTCAAGAAGGAAGCAAAGATTTCTCCCTTCGTTCTTTTCCTCAATCAATTCAAAAATACGCTGATTATCATTCTCGCCGTGGCGACGGTTCTGTCCGCGATCATCGGCGACCTGCTGGACGCCGGCATTATTCTGGCGATCATCGTCTTTTGCGCTCTGCTGGGGTTTGTCCAGGAATATCGAGCCGAGCGCGCCCTCGATGCTCTGAAAAAAATGTTGACGCCGACGATCACGGCGCTCAGAAACGGCCGGGAAGAGAAAATCCCGTCTAAGGAGTTGGTTCCCGGCGATATCATCTTGCTCGAGGCCGGCGATAAAATTCCCGCCGATGGCCGTTTGATTGAAGTTCACTCGCTTCAGTGTGACGAGGCGCCGCTGACCGGAGAATCTTTCCCCGTCGAGAAGGAACTGAAAGTCTTGCCCGACGCCGTGCCGGTCGGCGATAGAAAAAATATGGTATTCACCGGCACCGCTGTCAGCTATGGCAGAGGCAAAGCCGTGGTAACGGACACTGGCGCCAAAACCGAGCTCGGCAAAATAGCCGCCGAATTGGCCACCGTTTCGCAGGAGAAAACCCCGCTGGAAAAACGCACTGAAGAGATCGGCAAGTGGCTGGGAATCATCGCCGTTAGCATCTGCGTCCTGGTCGTGGCGATCAGTGTGATCCGTGAAGCGATCGGCGGCCGCCTGGATCTCCAATTCACTTTGACCATGCTGCTGTTCGCCATCGCCCTCGCGGTTGCCGCGGTACCCGAAGCACTCGCCGCCATCGTCACCGGCGCTTTGGCGATCGGTATGCACGAGATGGCGAAGCGCAATGCGCTAGTGAGAAAGATGCCCGCGGTAGAAACCCTCGGTTGCGCCACCGTAATCTGCTCCGACAAGACAGGAACCCTGACGAGAGGCGAGATGACCGTGCGCCGTGTGTTTGCTGGCGGGATCTCGGCGGAAGTGAGCGGCGTTGGCTACGCACCGGAAGGCAGCTTGACCCCGCCATCGGACGGGCGATCATTTGATTTGCTCCTGACCGGCGGCATTCTTTGCAATGACGCCAAACTTCTGCAGGAAGACGGCAAGTGGTCGATTAAAGGAGATCCCACCGAAGGGGCTCTGCTTGTCGTCGCGGCCAAGGGGGGACTGAAGTTCCAAGAGGTCAGAGATAAGCTTCCGCGCGTGAAAGAATTTCCGTTCAGTTCGGATCGCAAGAGAATGACCACCCTTCATCGGCTCGACAGCGGCAAACGCCGAGCCTTCATGAAAGGGGCTCCCGAAGTGATCCTCGAGCGCTGTTCATTTTACTTCAAGGGCGGCGCAATCATGCCATTGGGCGAAAGCGATCGGCAGAAAATCCTTCATGCCAATGAAGAAATGGCGACCGAGGCTTTGAGGGTTCTCGCCATAGCTTACCGAGATCTCGCCGAAGGCGACGCGGAAACCGAAGAGTGCGTTGAAAAAGATCTCGTTTTCTTGGGCTTGATCGGCATGATGGATCCCCCCCGGGAAGAAGCGGTGGAGGCCGTGCGGGTCTGCCGTCAGGTATCCATTAAGCCCATCATGATTACCGGCGATCACAAATTGACCGCCGTTGCCGTCGCTAAAGAGCTCGGCATTCATCGCGACAATGATCTTGTTTTTACCGGCGAAGATCTGAACAACATTGACGATCACGAATTCGCTCGCATCGTCGATAAGATTACCGTTTACGCCAGAGTTTCACCTCTGGACAAGCTTAAGATCGTCAGGGCATGGAAAAATCGCGGCGAAGTGGTCGCCATGACCGGCGACGGGGTAAATGACGCGCCGGCTCTGAAGCACGCCGATATCGGCATCGCCATGGGCATTACCGGTACCGAAGTCGCCAAGGAAGCGGCGGATATCGTCTTGAGCGACGATAATTTCGCCACCATCGTCCGTGCTATCGAACGCGGCCGATGGATTTATGACAATATCAAGAAATATTTAACCTACCTGCTTCGAGCGAACATTACCGAAGTGGTCGTGCTGGGTGGCGTGGTCATGGTGATGGGGCCGGCCTACTTACCGCTGCTCCCCGCTGCCATCCTCTACATCAATCTCGCTACCGACGGGCTTCCCGCTCTCGCTCTCGGGGTCTCGCCGGCGGATCCCGATATCATGCAGCGACCACCGCGAGATCCCAGAGAAAGCGTGTTTTCAAAGGACCTGCGGATTCTGATCCTCATGGCGGTGATTATCGAATGCCCGCTGTTTCTGTGGATGTTTTTTCGCGCTCAACCGGATATGGAAATGGCGCGGACCATCGTCTTCTTCATGTTCGTTTTCATCGAGCTGATCATTGCGGTCAATTTTCGCTCGCTGCGTTACAGTCTTATCCAGGCACCGCCGCACAAGTGGCTGCTGCTGGCCATTATCTGGGAATTAGCGCTGATCGCCGGGCTGATCCAGTTTCCAGCCGTGCGCAACGCCTTCGGGATCACCATGCCGTCGGGTACCGACATTGCCGTGATTATAGCTATCGGCTTCGGCATTGTCGCCGTGATTGAGATCGCCAAAGTTGCCTTCAGAACGGCTCGCGGCAACACGGCCACCGTTTACGCCCGCGCAGGCTAGGAAAAAACCTCCAGCTTGGCAATGACAACGGCTATTTAACGTCCCAGCGTCGAGACGCCAGTGGTGAAATCCTTAGCAAATTCACCCGCCGCAGCCGCGAGCAAGCTCCGGCATATGCCTTGCAGCTATCGCTGAATGTCTGCGCAACGGAGGTTTTATGGAAATCCTGCAAGAGCCGACTGACGAAGCGGTCGTTGAACTGCAGCAAATGCTGGAGACGCCGATAGAGGATCAAGCGGCACTCTTTGAGTTGAATCTGCTCGGAACTTTACTGGAGAATGGCCTTGAGCTGATCAAGAATTCCGAAAACGAAGAAGAAACCTGTGATCTTCTTCGCCAGGTGATCAAGAGCGCTTTCGTGATCGGCCGAAGACACGCTAACCAACTGGTGTGACCGCAGGCTGATAAACCGAGGGCGGGCTCAACTTTTTTGTTCCGCCCCGCCCGCGCCCCCGCGGCCGGCCAGCGGTGCAATGTCTTCTTCCGTTTTGCACTTCAGCTATCGGTTAGTTCGAACCGCGTTGCCCCTCACGTCGAGCCCCGGGTAGGCTATTGCTCCCGATTTTCAGCAGGGTCCTGCGTGATCGACTTTGGCTCTGCCCGCCAGCCCGTTCCTTGACAGTATTTTTTCCCCGCTTCCGCTCATCTCATGAGCAACAAGGATTTCCTCGCCGGTCGCCCTTGCTCGAATTCATTTCTTTCCGCGCGGCGATAGTCAGGCGAAAAATTTCCTGATAAACAAATGGTCCGAAGGCGCGAATTCCTTTTTCGCCTTGTCTCTGGAATCGTAGATGCCGGTCGATCAACTGAAGCTGCTCCCCGTTCCTCGGGTGAAAAATCTCACGGCAACGGAGTTCCGCAGCTCCTATTTAGTCCCCAAACGCCCGCTCGTATTGACGGAAATGGCGTCTGCCTGGCCCGCTTTAAAAAAATGGCGCCCGGAGTACTTGGCTCAGCGATACGGCTCGCTCATGGTCAAAGTTTACGACAACAGCTTCGTCCGCCCGGGAGCGTCGTACATGTCGAGCCTGCGCAAAGTACCGTTTAGGGAATACTTGGAGCTGATGCTGACGAGCCCTACGGATCTGAGGCTGTTCGCGTTTAATATTTTCTGGCAAGCGCCCGAATTGAAAGCCGACCTGCTTTGGCCGGACGTGACGGAAGGCTTTTCGCGGAATTTCATTTTCATGTTTTTCGGCTGCAAGGGCTCGGTAACGCCACTTCACTACGATCCTGATCTGCCGCATCTCTTGCATACGGTTTTGCATGGCAAAAAGCGCGTGACGCTCTTCCCCCCTGAAGAATCCGGCAATCTCTACAAACATCCGTTCAACTCGCGCAGCTACGTCGATCCCGATAAGCCTGATTTCGAGACCTTCCCGCGCTTGAAATGGGCCCGGGGTTATCAGACGATACTTTCGCCCGGAGAAACCTTGTACATGCCGAGCGGCTACTGGCACCATATGGTCTACGAGGAAGCCGGCTATTCGGTGGTTACCCGATGCGCTAAACTGCCGCTTGCAAAAAAGGTACGGGCCTACGTGAACATGCTGGTCTGTTTCCCTATCGACAAGCTCATGAACAAGCTAATTTCCGAGCCGTGGTTTCGCTGGAAAGAACAACGCGCCCGCCACCACGGCGGCGTTTAGCCCACCCGCCCTAACGTTTTCGCATCCCGAGAGGTCGTATCGCTGGCCTATTCATTCGATTGTTTTTTTGTGTAGACTGAAGCTAGAATTACGGAGCCCGAGATATGCAACGCCCCCGTGCGGCTGGTTTCAAAAGGAGCTTCCTCGCTAGCGTCGGCTCGCTGCTTTTAGGCACGCTTCTCACATCTCAAGCCCACCCTGGAGAGACAGCGGCCGCTCCCAATTATCTCGCAAAAGGAAGCAATGAGTTCGGCCTCTGGGTCGGCGGCGCGCCGGATTCATCAAAGTTCATCGGCAACAGCGAGGATCGGCAGCTGCTCCTGGTCGGGCTCCGTTACGGCAGGGTCCTTGGCGCATGGGATTCGGCAACTTTGGAATACACCCTTGATCTATTTCCGGCCGCGGTGGTCTTCCAGCCCTCTTCGGTGAGAACAGGACGCTCGACCATTTACGGCGCCGGTATTTCGCCGCTCGGTCTGAAGCTTAACTTCGCTCCCCAGAGCTGGCTCCAGCCTTTCGTCGCCGCCAGCGTCGGATTTCTCTATTTTCAAGAAGACGTACCCGTGCCTGACTCTTCCCGCTTCAACTTCACGCCGGAGATTGGCCTAGGTGTTCAGCTTTTTTGGATGCCCAAAAGGGCCCTCACCGTCGGCTACAAACTTCACCATATGTCCAACGCCAATACCGGACGCAATAATCCCGGAATGGATTCCCATGTCATCTACGCCGGTTTCTCCTTTTTTACGCCGTAGCGCACGGCCTGGTGCGATGTTGGCGATGGACCCGGCGCCGGCAAAAGCGATCCTGGTCGTCGACAACGAGCAACGCAACCGGCAGCTGATCGCTTACCTATTGCGCGAAGCCGGTTACGAAGTCGACGAAGCGGATGACGGCGTCAGCGCCATCGAATTTCTTGAGAAAAAAAAATTCGATCTGGTGATTTGCGATGTCGTGATGCCGCGCCTTAATGCCTTCGACGTCCTTGACTACATGAAATCCCGCTCGTTAACGACTTCCGTTATTCTCATCACCGGCCATCCCGATTCGCTCAAACAGAAAGGCCTTGGGCACCTGACCTGTTTTACCAAACCTTTCAATATGTACGACCTTTTGCGCAAAATCGGCGAGATGTTGACTTAAAAGGCGCCGGGCTGTGCGCCTGCCAGCCGATTTGCGAGGGCGTCAGTATCGCGTTTCTGTCAGGCCGGTCGCACGTGGCCACTTGCCCCACCCGGTAAAATTAACCCGCCGACGGAGACTTCTACTTATATCGCGGGCCTGGTGGCGTGCGCTTTTCGCGTCAAACGTTCTCGCAAAAGCTCAAGATGGGAGAGAAAATAGCTTCAATCCCGCTTCGACGCGCCTGGCATTCTCTATGCTCTAGCTCCTCCTGATGGGGGATAGAATCAGAAAGGTATTGATCGTCGACAGCGACCACTCATTTCGAGAATCGGTCCGGACATTCATCAAAACTCTGGGGCACCAGGTTTTCGAAGCCACCACCGGCCCCGAAGCGATTGAAAAAGCTACTGCGATTGTGCCGGATTTGATCCTCATGGACGTGCGTTTGCCCGGATTGAACGGCGACGACGTCATCGCGCGCTTGAAGGCTCACAGGTGCACTCGAAACATCCCGGTCGTGATCAATACCGGCTGGACCACGGCCTGCAACGTCGAAGAGCGCATTAACCGCGCGCTCATTGCGGGGGCTGCAGAAATCCTCTATCGCCCGATCCAATTCCCAACATTACGCGGCGTCCTGCGTGCCTATCTGCTTTAGTAGCAGTTAAATAGCAGCTTAATTGGCTCCCGGTGCAATTTGAATCGTCGCCGTGCTCGGAAAGAATTCCTCGCTTCAGCTCTAGATGACAGAGAGTTGTGATCTCGATCGCCGTAGAACTCATTCATCAAGCCGATCGTGCTGCCCCACTGTTTTTTCCGCACGAGCCTTTTCCAAACATGGGCCCAAGTCAGTAAGCACCATTCTTGTGATACTTCCAGGCATGGTTTAGTCTGAAGGTATGGGATCTTGGCTGAAGCGCCGACTCGTCTCCATCGGGGGGGTGCCGTGAAAGCAGCATTTTTTTCAATCGCCGGTGCCGTGTTTGCGTTGTTGTTCGGCGCTTGCGCCGCTCACGCCACCTTGCAGGAAGACGTCGAGAGAGCGATCACGATCCTCGAGCGTTTTGCCGAGATCCCCGAGACGGCGATTCCACAGGCAGTCATGCGCGATGCCAAGGGAGTCGCGATCCTGTCGGTCACCAAAGCGGGCTTCGTCGTGAGCGGGCGGGGCGGCACCGGGGTTGTGGTGGCGCGCACCGACTCGGGTTGGAGCGGACCGTCGGCGATCGGCACCGGCGGCATTGGCGTCGGCTTTCAAGCCGGAGCACAGGTGAGCGAGCTGGTGATCATTCTCAATACGCCCGAGGCAGTCAAAGCGTTCTCTCAGGGCAGCAATGTGACCCTCGGCGCAAGTCTAAGCGTCGCTGTGGGGCCGGTCGGCCGGTCGGCTGAAGCCGGCGTTTCACCGCGCGCCGCGATCTATACCTATAGCCGGAGCCAGGGGATCTTCGCCGGCGTTTCCCTGGAGGGCACGGTGATCGCCACCCGTTATGACGCCAATGAACAATATTACGGCAAACCCGTATACCCGGCCGATATCCTCGAGGGCAAGATAACGCCGCCCGCCGAGGCGCAGACACTGCTTGATCTGTTGGCGAAGTACGGTTGACCGATCGCGTGTTTGAGGCGTGATTGTAATGCGGCGCCTCCGATCTCTCGCCCTAAAGGAACTAACCCTCAGGAGCGGAATTTTCTCGCAATATACCGGCCCGGTGAATTGCGAGTGACCGCGGCGCGCGGCGTTCCCTCCGGCCATTCCATGACGATATTGCCCCGTACCAGAGTCATGATCGGCCAGCCGGTCACATCCCATCCTTCGTATATGGACCACGGCGTCACCGTATGAAGCATGTCTTTGGTGACCCGCGCGCGCCGCTTTAGATCGACCACCACGAGGTCGGCGTCGGCGCCGGGCATGATCGCGCCTTTTTTCGGATAAAGGCCAAAGATGCGCGCCGGATTTTCGCTCGCCACTCGGGCGAGACGCTCCATGGAGATCCGTCCTTTATTGACGCCTTCGCTCAGCATCATCGGCAGCAAGCCTTCAACCCGCGAGGGAAATCCGCTGATCGTGGTCCAGACGTTTCCACTCTCCATCGATTCGCGCGTGCGTGTGTGCGCTACATGATCGCTGCCAAGACAGTCGATGGCGCCGTCAGCAAGCGCGCGCCAGAGCGATGCATGCGTCGAACGGTCGCGCAGAGGCACGTTGATCTTCCAGGCATCCTTGTGCAGCACCAGGTAATGGGCGCCGATCTCGCTAAATACGGTCACGCCTTCGGCCTTGGCGCGAGCGATTTCCGCGATGGTTTCCTGCGTTGTGCAATGGACGATGTAAACCGGGCAGCCGGCGACGCCGGCGTAGTAGAGGTAATTGCGCGCGTGTCCGGCTTCGGTAAAGGCGGGCGAGCGGTCCTCCCAGGCTCCCATATCGGTGCGTCCGGCTTCAGTCAATCGCTTTTGCAGCACTTGAGCGATCTGCCAATTCTCGCAGTGAAGCAGCGCGATCGCCGGCGCGCCGAGCTTGGCAACGGCTTGGAACACCGCAAAGACGCTACCGTCATCGAAACAGTAGCCCGGCCACGACGCCTTCCACGGCCCCTGCATTTGCAAGTGCAGTTTGAACGAGCTGATGCCATGCTCACCAGCCAGATAGGGAATCTCGCCGACGTGCTCGTCGGTGCTAACGATCGGCGTTAGAAAAAAATCGATCGCCGCACTCTCGGCTGCTTCGTAATAGTGCGGCATCGCCTGAGTAAAGCTCGGAATGTCTTTCGGCCCGCCGATTTTGTCGGCGCCGCCGGTGATCATCACGCTCAGGAGCTGCATGCCCCAGGTGGTCACCCCCGCGGCAGCGGCGGCGCGGGTTTCGCTTTGGAAATCATCGGCGAGCGGCCGGTGGCTCCCCAGGTGGCATTCCGGATCGATCACGCCCGGAAGCAGATATTTTCCGCCGAGATCGATCTCTCGCTCCGCTCGAGGCAGGAATTCATCGCGTCCGACGGCGACGATTTTTTCTTCGCATAGGGCGACGCCGCCCTCGATCACTCCCGAAGGCGTAACTACGAGACCATTTTTGAAGCAGAGATCGGCGCTGTTGCCGGTTTTCATGGCGAAGCCTTGGCGAGCTTAGCGTCCTTGGCGGTGAAAATTCTACGCGTCTTTGGGTCTCGGCGAGAAAATCTGCCGACTGCCAACTTATTTGAGAATATCGGCCATCTTGGTGATCGTCGCTTGATCGAGTTTGAACAGGCTTGCAACGATCTTCTCGACTTCTTCGCCGCTCACCGGATTCACGTCAAGTTTCGACTTGGTCGCCTCGGCGAGAAAGTCTTTGTCTTTCAATGTCTCGCTAAAAGCCCGGCGCAAGAGCTGTACGCGGTCTTTTGGCGTACCGGGTGGCAACGCGTAAGGCCGTGTAATCGCGGCCGTGGAGTGAATGCCGATATCGATCAGTTTGCGCGCCTCATCGGTTTTCGCAAGCTCGATGGCGACGGGAACTTTGGCCAGCTCCGACACGGCTTTCGGCACCGCCTGCAGGACTATATTAACCTGCCCGGCGTCGAGACCCTGGCGCCACATGACCTTGATCGACTCCCAAGCCCAACAGCTGCCGTCAACTTCGCCGCTTTCCGCGGCCAGTTTGATCGGCGCAGTGCCCTTGTAACCGGTGACCAGTTGGATCGGCAGACCCAGAGCCGCTTTCAATAATTTCGCGCTGTCATCATTGGTCGTGCCCGGCGCGCTGCCGCCGAGCTTGACCGGCGTTTTCGCCGCCATCCATGCATCGACGCTCGCGATTCCGCTGGCTTTCGTGAGCGCGCACACAACATGATCTCGGGTCGGCACGCCGATCCATTCAAACTTCCGCCCATCGAATTCGATACCGGGGCTGCCGAACAGCTGCTGTGAAACCAGATTACCGATGAAATTGCCGATGGTGAGACCATCCGGCTTGGCCGCCTTGTAAACCATATTCGCCGCGACCAGACTGCCAGCGCCCGCCACGTTATCGACAACCACGCTGGGATTACCCGGCAGGTGTTTACCGATATGGCGCCCGATCACCCGCGAATAAGTATCGAAGCCGCCCCCCGCTGGAAAACCGACGATGATGCGGATGGTCTTGCCGGAGTAGAATTCCTGAGGATGCGCCGCGCCTGTAAAAGCGGCAATCGCGGTCAAAACGAAAGCGAACAGGCTGAAGCCAATTTTAGTTCTGGCCATGATCGGTCTCCGATCGATTTGCATGAAGTGTTGCAAGTCCAACTTAGCGACGGCGATCCTATGCGCGGCGCGAATCTCCTGTCAAGTGCGACCGAGCGAGAAATGATCTTTCTACGATGGCAGGGAATCTATAGTTGTAAGGACAACCCGCGTGCCTGCACCCTTTACTCGAGAATGACGAGTCGCCTCAATACAAACCGACGGCCTCGCGCGCCGCGGTGCTCGGCTAATGCTTGCCAATAAACCCGAGCACGGCGCGGTTGAAGGCTTCAGGCTGTTCCCAATTGATCGAGTGCGAGGCTTCGGGCAGGACGATGAACTCCGCGCCGGGGATACAGGCGAGTTGGCGGCGCATCACCCAGGGCGGCGCCTGCAAATCCTGATCGCCGGGCATTAGCAGGGTGGGCACGCGGATCGTTTTGAGCTTCTCGAAGGTGATGGTGGTTCGCTGTGGCTGCGCCGGCGCGCCCGGCTGTTGCGACTTGTGGTGAATTTCAAGCCAGCGCTTAAGGCCTTCCGGATGGGTCGCCATATAGCCCATACTGACCTCGCGAAATTCCGGCGGCCAATTGGAAAAATTCGGCAGCATTGTTTTTTGCCGCAGAGCGCGCAGCTCCTCATCGACGATGGCGCCGCCGCTCGCGGCGACCACCAGGCTGCGCAGCCGCTCGGGATGCCAGAGTACGTAATCATAAGCCGCGACCCCCCCACCCGCCACGCCGACAAGATGAAACCTGTCGATCCGCAGATGTTCTACCAACGCGTGCAAATCCTCCGCAATCGTGCCAGGCTGCGGACCCGTTTCGGGATTGGCTTTACTGCGGCCCCAGCCGCGCCGGTCGAAGGTGACCACCCGATAGCCGGCTTCGACAAACCCGGGAACATTATACTGCCAGCCGTCGGCGTTGCCGGTGTTGGCATGCAGCAGCACGAGCGCCACGCCGTTTCCGCCACTGTCGGTAAAATACAGACGCACGCCCGGCAGATCGGCGTAGCCGGCGAATGCTTGTGACGATGTCGCTGCAAAAGTCGCCATATTAAGGAGGCGCGTCATCGCGCCGTTTACTTTGTGACTCTTATGAAAATAGTTTTCTCACTTTGATCGATAACCAGTACAACAAATCCCCCTCTTTCCCCCTTGTATATTGGTAAAGGGGGACGAAAGGGGGATTTTCATGCGCGGTGTTGTACCGACAGGTACATGAATTACTCTGTGCCTCTTTGTGATTACATCCCCTACTTCGCATCCGCTCGCGGGAAGCCGTAAGCCTCGGTGATTTTCTTCTGATAGTCTTCCAGTTTCGTCACATGGTCCCAATCGATGATCGATAGTTTCAGGCCGCGGGCGATTTTTTCCTGCACCGTACCGGGCACCAGCAGCGATGCGCCGTACGGCTCATATTGGTCGATGATCGCCTGACCCGCCGGCGAGCACAGGAACTCAAGCCAGAGCAGGCCGGCATAGGGATGGCTTGCCGCGCCGAGCACGCTCTGGGCTTCGTTCAGCCGGGTCGGCACCGGCGCCAGGATTTTGTACGCGATATTGGGATCTTTCTTTTCCACTCGCATCGCGACCGAAAGATTCGGACCCACCAACACATTGTGTTCGCCCGACTGGATCATAGTCAGCGCGCGGCTGTTGCCGCGGATCCACACCGGTTTCTGCGCCGCCAACTTGCGCGCGAACTCAACCGTCTTTTCCAGGCCCCAGGCGGGCACGAGCGCAGCAACATCCTTCGGTCTAATATCGAGCATGAATTTGCGCCCGCTGAATTCCTCGCGCAAAAATCCTTCCCAATTGTTGGGAATCTTCTCGGCCGAAATGTTTTTCTTGTTGAAAGCGACTACCTGTAGATCGCTGGCAACCACCACCACGTGGCGGTTCACCGGGTCGATCATTTTCTGCGGAATCTGCAGCACCCCGTGCTGCGCCATGCCGAAAAGATCGAATTTCTTCTGGAAAGGCAGATACTCCGGATACATATCAAAAGCTACGTAGTTCACATCCCAGTTCTTGGCGATACCCGCTTTCATCTCTTGAATCATGCGCACGTAACTGTCCGTACCGGCGATCTCCTGCGCCTGCGAGTCGATGAACGGATATTTCTTGCGAAAGGCCTCGTTCAACGGCTTGAGCGTCTGCGCGCCGAGCGAGCCCATGACGCGGAGCTTTCCCTCCTTTTTCGCGTTGGCGATGATCTCTTCCTGGCTGGCGGCAAAGATAAACCCCTTCGCCTCCGCTTCTTGTTTGGCCTTGGCGAGATTCGGACTTGCCGCCGCCGCATAAACGCCCTGCGGGCCGATCGCTAGCGCCACGATAACGATGCAGATGAACGCGGATAATTTCGCCTGCACAATCCACCTCCAAATGTTTTTGCCGGCAGGGTCCGGTACGAGGTCCCTAAGACGCCGGCTCCACGAACGTAAATGACGGTCGGAGTTGTGTCAACCGATCGGCCATTGGCGCATCCACTATTTCGACTCGCTTATGAAGGGGTTGATTTGACGAGACCCCCGGCGATAGGATCGGCCGACGATTTCGACTTCAAGGCGGCAATATGAAACGCAGCACGGAGCGTATACTCACCACGCACGTTGGCAGCCTTCCCCGACCGGCTGATTTGCGTGAAATGTGGTCGAAAAAAACCAGCGCGGCCAATGAGACAGCCCTACACGCGCGCTTGCGTTCAGCGATCGGTGAAGTCGTCAACGCGCAGAAAAAAGCCGGCATCGATATTCCTAATGATGGCGAGTTCGGCAAGCCGATGCGTGCGGCAACCGACCGTGGCGCCTGGGGCAACTATATTTTCGAGCGCGTTTCAGGCTTCTCCCCGACCACGGCCGAAACGGTAGCACCCGATACGGCTAAACCGGGGGCGCAGATGCGCATCGTGGGCGTGCGCTGGGAGCAGCGCCAGTTCGCGGAATTTTACGCCGATACCGGGCTCGGCTCGCCGAGCACCGCCGCCCTGCGACCCACCTGCACAGGTCCGATCGCCTACACCGCGCATACGTACCTGCGCGATCAACTCGCCCATCTAAAAGCGGCCATCGGCGCCGCGGCCATTGACGAAGCATTTGTCAGCGCCATTGCGCCCGGCAGCCTGGAGATGTTCTGCCGCGGTCAAAACAACTATTACCCGAGCGCCGGAAAATTCTTGGAGGCGATCGCCGAGGCGTTGAGCCAGGAATATCACGCCATCGCCGACGCCGGCTTTATCCTCCAGATCGACGACCCTGGTCTGCCCGGCGCCTGGGACATGCTCGATCCCCAACCAAGCGTCGAAGAGTACCGCCGCTACGCCTCGTTCCGCGTCGAGATACTGAACCACGCGCTCGCCGGCATTCCCGCGGATCGCGTGCGCTATCATATCTGCTGGGGCAGCTGGCACGGGCCGCACACAACCGACATACCGCTACGCGATGTCGTCGATATCATGCTTCGGGTCAACGCTCAGGCGTACTTGATAGAAGCCGGCAACGTCCGCCACGAACATGAGTACAAGGTGTGGCGGGATGTCCGGCTGCCGGCCGGCAAAATCCTGGTTCCCGGCGTCGTCAGCCACGCCACCGATCTCGTCGAACACCCGGAACTGGTTGCCGACCGTATCAACACCTACGCTGAACTCGTCGGCCGGGAAAACGTCATTGCCGGAACAGACTGCGGCCTCGGCGGCCGCGTCCATCCGCAAATCGCTTGGGCCAAGCTCCGCGCCCTCTGCGACGGGGCGGCCATCGCGACGGAGAGGCTCTGGAAATGAATCCAAAAAAAGAACTGTTTTCGCGCGAGGGGGCGTCAAATACCAGCGCCATTCTTTGATTCTGCTTATTGCTAAGGGAGTTAGCGCCCGGCAAGGGATTTTTTTCGTAACCACAGGCTTGACAAAATAGGCTCGATTCTTAGATTTCCGGCCAAAAGCTCGCGCCCGCGGGCAGAAAAAAAGACTACCAGGAGGCGGAAGTCATGGAGGCACTATCGGCCGCTTCGAGTCTATTTAACCATCCAGTTCAAGTCCACGCCGCCGAAGGATCTGAGAGCCCGTTCAAGCTGATGTTGGTTCACGACGGCTATGAACGTATCCACCCTCTGATCGATGACCTAAAAACCTGCGGCTTCCCGGCCAACACTGAAGTCTTGCTCTTATCTGTCGGCGACCTTTTTCGAACGCCGCTGCATTTGATCGGCACGACTGGCGGCAGTTTGGATTATCGTGCTGCCACTCGCATCCGCAGTTTAGTAAGCTACCGGCAAAATCAGGAGTTTTTAAATAAGCTCGATTTAGCCAAGCGCGAAGCCTACGCCGAGCTAGTATCCGCCTTTCCGCATTGGCATATCAGCTCCCGCCAAACTCTCGGTTGGCAACCCGATCTGATATTTTTCGGTGCTTATAATCGATCGCTCGTACAGAATCCTGGCCTAGCCGAAATCATCCGTAAAATTAACGCCGAGTCGAACATTCCCTTCAGAGTTGCACGCCCGCGACCGCCAATGAGCAAGTCGCCAGGTGCTTTGATGATCGCCTTCGATAGTCCGCCGAGCGCTGTTGCCGTGTTGACGGCCTTGCGGTGCCGACTCATGAATAGGGGAATTCCCGTCCATCTGATGTTTTATCTGGATCCCTTGACAGCCCAAGCCCAGCGCTGGAGCGCGGGTTATGAGGAGCCCGACCGCGAATGGATCGACAGCCAATTGGTCCGGACCAAGCGGGCCATCGAAGCCTTCGGCTATAGTGTGAGTTGCGTCAATACAGTCGGCAATACGGCCCAGACGATTCTCAACGAAGCCAAGCGGATCGGTGCCGAAAGCATACTGTTAGGCACTCGACCGTTGCAGAAGTTGGGTGACTTAAGCTGGCAGAGTATCGCTATTGTGGTTGGAACCCAAGCGGAATGTTCTGTGGAGCTGGTTTTCGCCGCACCGCAAGAGCGTCTTGCGACGACACTCCACGCGGTCGCTTCTTCCAAGGCCACTGCCAGACGGGAGGGCACGTCGAGACCGTGCGATGGCTCGGTCACATCTTTACAGCAAGTCTGAAGCTGCCTGCGTAGATTAAGGCTCCGTGATCCCCCTACCGTCTAAAGCGCGAAGCTTACAGCGCTTGCGACCGCCGAAAAGCGCCGCTTTGAGTCCTTATCCAACCATCACGTCGATGATCGCCGGCTTGCCGCTCTTGTTCGCTTCGAGGCCGCGCCTCAGCGCGTCCTGAAGCTTTTCCGGATCGATCACCTGCTCGCCGTAACCTCCAACCGACTCGGCGACCTTTACGAAGTCCGGTGCGTTGATGTGGGTCCCATGGTAGACCTCGGTCTCGGCCGCGATCCCGTCCGGATACATCTTGAGGTGCATGCCCTGCATTGCGGCGTATTTCTTGTTGTTGAAGATGACCGACATTGTCGGCAGGTTGAAATCGCGCGCCGCGCCGAGGCAGCCGAGCACCGGATTGTACAGGAACGCGCCGTCGCCAATCAGCGTCACCACCGGCCGTTCCGGCTTCGCCAGCTTGATTCCCAGGGAAAGACCCAGCCCCTGTCCCAAGCCCCCTTGCCGCGTGAACAGGCACTGCGGTTCATTCCACACCAGATGTTGGCGCAGCGTGGCCGTGTGAGTGGTGACTTCGTCGATATAGATCGCATTCTTGGGCATCACCGCATTCAGCGAGGCGCAGAGCCATACCGGATCGATTGGGGTTTTTCCGCGCGCCGCCTGCTCCGCCGCATTCCTCTTCTCGACCCATTTATCGTGCGCGGCGGCGAGCTCCTGGCGTCTTGCCTCCGCGGTCGATCTATTCACATTGGCGGCATCGGCCAGATCGCGCAAGGTCTGCGCTACGTTGCCCTCCAGGTACATATCGGCCTGATGGCTCTGATAGACCATGGCCGAGTTGTGCGGCGCCTCGTCCAGCATAGCAATTGCCGCCTTGGGCGGGCGCTGGCTCGGCGGATACCACGGTACGCGTGCCCGGACGACGATCGCCAGGTCCATGTCGTTCCAGAACGGTTTGATGTCGGTTCCCTGATAGAGCGGATGATCTTTGGGGAAGTTGGCGAACAGAGCGCCGGGCTTCTCGACCACCGGCAGAGCGAGCTTTTCGCACAGCGCCAGCAGAGCTTCGTAGGTTTCGACCTCCTGGCCCGCACCTTCGGTGAGCACGACCGGGCGCTTCGCTTTACCGATCTGGACGGCAAGCTTTTCGATTTCCTCCGGGGCGGTCAGCACGCGCGGTGCAGGTGGAACCGTGCGTGGGTTGGCCGGAGGCGTCCAGGGACTCATTAAAGTTTCCGTCGAAACCGATAGATAGGTCGGTCCCGTCGGTTGCCGCTGCGCCAGCTCGCCGGCGCGGATGACGCTTTCATACAGCGTATAGACGCTGCCGGCGACAGAAGCGTACTTGACGATCGAATCGACCAAGTGCGTCGTGCCGCCGACGATGCTCAAGTTGTTGACCCATTGCGCGCCGGGGTCGAACTCCGGTTGCTCCCCGTAGGTCATTGACTCTCCCGAGATCACCACCATCGGCACCCCGGCGACAAAGGCGCCGTGGATGCCCATAGCGCCCTGGAGCAGGCCGGAGCCTGCGTGCAGCAACACCGCCTGCATCCGGCCGCTGGCCAGCGTGTAGCCCGCGGCGATGTCGACGGCGAGCGTTTCATGCCACACATCCAGCAGCTTGGGACCGCTCCTGCGCCGGTGGATCTGGTCGGCCATCGCTTCCCAGACGGGCGCCCATTCCGTGCCCGGCGAGGATAGGATGTAATCAATTCCGAGCTTTCGAAATGCTTCGACTATGGCTGTGCCGCCATCGAACTGTTTGTTCATGGTTGTTCTCCCGAACGGCTTTTGGCGGACGCGATCTCATGCAAACCCGCCACTGGAGACTGCTGATATCAATTCTGCAGCAGCGCGGTCAAGCGGCGAAACGCCCATTTCGTTCGCCAGTTCTTGCGTTATCTATCTAACTCCCAGCTGCAAGGTACCCTAGATCCCGCTGAGAACCGAGCCCTTTTTTCGCCTTCGCCCCTTGCCGGGGCTGGGTGCTTGAACGATTCGCGCAAATCAATATAGAAAATGACATGGCTCATGTCGTAATTTGCGGTGATCTCGAAGGCGAAATCGAAAAAGGCGGTGCGTTGCAAAAGCTCGAGGTCCTCGGCTCGATCGAACTATTCAACCAATTGGATCCGCCGCGGGATCTCCTCATCCGCCGATTGCGCGGCGCCCGTGCGGTCTTGGATTTTCGCGGCAGAGCGTCTTTCGACGCGGAGACTTTAGGCCGGTTGCCTGACCTGGAGCTGATCGCTTCAACCGGCCCCCATCGCATTGATATCGAAGCGGCGACCCGATTGGGTATTGTCGTCGCGAACACACCCGCGGTGTCCACGGCTGCGGTGGCCGATCACGTCTGCGCGCTGGTGCTTACCCTGGCTCGGCATATCATCAGCGCCGACGCTGCCTTGCGCCGGCGCAGCTGGGAGCCGGAGACTGGCTTTAATCTAGCCGGAAAAAACTTTGGAATTTTAGGCTTGGGCCGCATCGGCAGCGCCGTGGCTGCGCGCATGGCGGCTTTCGAAGTGAATTTGATCGCCTGGGGGCCGACCCTTACGCCGGAGCGCGCCGCTGCGGCACGTGCGCAATTCGTCAGTGAAAAAGAGCTTTTTGAGAGATCCGATATTCTCTCCGTCCATCTTCGTTACAGCCCGTTATCGAATAACTTTGTCAACGCCACGCGCTTGGCGCTCATGAAACCGACCGCTCTGCTGGTCGATATTTCGCGCGCCGGCATCGTCAATCGTCAGGATCTCGCCGATACCCTCAGGGCGGGGCGACTAGCCGGAGCGGCGATGGACCTGTGCGATCCTCTGCCCGTCGCCATGAACGATCCGATACTCGACGCGCCTAAAACCGTCTTGACACCGCATATGGCATGGCAAACCGGTGAAACGTTTCACCGCGCTGCCGCCATGTGCGTCGATAATATTTTAAATTATTTCCGCGCTGCGCCCAGTCACGTCGCCAACCCGGACGCTCTTAAGATGGGGCGGCGCAGATCGCAACCGATTGGCTAATGGCGCCTTGCTCTGTGCGGCATTTCGTGCCGTCAACCCGGAGACCGTTCCTGCGCATTCGCGCCCTGCTGCTGATCGCCGCCGTGGCGCCTGCGCTCGCCTGCAATCGCCGGTTTCCCGTGACCGAAGTCACGCAGATAAGGGCTGCAGACCCGGTCGAACTCCAGCGCTCTCTACTGTCGCGTAAGCCCGACGTCGAACAGTTTCGGTTGCGCGGGCCTTTTGCTCTGATTGAGCGCAAAGACCTCGAGATCCCCCTGCCTTCGGGTCTCGCAGTGGAGGCGGACCTATACCTTTGCGCAGCAGCGCGCCGAGGTCCTTTGGTTATCGTGGTGCACGGTTTAGACAACTCCAAAGAGGACCATGCCTTTCAAGCGATGCACTTGGCCTCGTGGGGCATGCATAGCCTGGCGCTCAATTTGCCCAATCGCGGGCCGTGGATCGCCAACGGTAGAAGCCTGGCCGCCCTCGTCGATGCGGTTTACCGCGCGCCGCACCTCCTCGACGCTCGCATCGATGCGGGCAAAATAATACTCGTGGGGCACTCTTTCGGAGCGACCGCCGTCGCCGCCGCTTTGGGCGAAGGCGCCCGCGCGATAGGCGGCGTTCTGCTCGATCCTGCCGGCATCGGCCGCCAGTTGCCGCAGCTGCTGAGGCGGATCACGGTGCCGGTGATGGTGATCGGCGCCGACGAGGATATCTGGCCAACGCGAAACCGCGGCCAATTCTACCGTTTCATTCCGGCTCCTGTCGGAGAGATCTCGATACGGGATACCGTCCACGAAGACGCGCAGTATCCGAATCAGTACACGCTGCGCGCGTTTCAGGACCAGCCCGATGATACAGAAGAAGCGCAAATTGCTTTCGTCAGCGCGCTTACGGCCTCCGCCTTCGGCCTTGCGGTGACCGGCGGCTTGGACTATGCCTGGACCAGCTTTGAAAGCGCCATCAAGAACGGCATTTTCTTCAACGCGAGGAGAAAATAACTTTTATGGACATGATTGATTCACCGACCGAACGGCCGAAGGCCGCCACAAGCGCTATGATGATCGTCATCACGCTCTTGTCACTCGGACCGAAACTTGGCTGGCCACGGGACCCGGTCCAACTGCCGCACGCCCAGGAAATCGCAAAGCAGGAAAAAATCTACAACAGCCGCGGTGCCGATGTTCCCAGCGGCTACGTCATCGACCGAGGGCTCTCGGACTATGCGGAACTTCTACCCTCCGGCTTCTGCCATTCGCTCGACAGCCTGAACAGCACGGATCGATGGCTGGATATCGGGGCTGGCGAGGGCCAGGCCATACTCGACTATTACGCGCCGGAGGGCGATGCCGCGCCGGCGCAAAAGTGCGCCCGCTCCCGCGGCGATTCGCGCGCGGTCGCGATCTCCATCGAGGACCGCCGCACCGACAAGTGGAAACAGCAGGCCGCGAGCCTCGGCAGCCGGATACAGTATCTCTACGGCAAGCGCCTGCGGCACTATTCGCGCGAGGAGCTTGGCAATTTTCAGGTCGTGACCGACGTGTACGGCGGTTTCTCCTACACCGAGAACTTGTCGCAGTTTCTGGAGAAAGTTCTGAGTTTGCTGAAAATCGGCGGCGGCTTCTACACAGTTGTCCAGAGCGTGCATTTGGAAAACGGCAAAAACAACCCCAACATCCCCTATCAGACCGAACTGGTGGATGCTGCCGGTCGCGGAGTGAAAGTGTGCTCGTGGTTGAAGCAGACTACCTGCGTCAAAGTCGCTTGCGAATCGAAGAGCGATTGGGATACGCCGAGCGAGCTCATCCACATTCGCAAACTGTGCAGCGACGTCACCGTCCAGCGCATGAAACTGCTGAAGTATGAGGCGGGCAATCCTCCGACCAGGCGATTCGAACTGGAGCCGTAGCGCGAATCCGCGTATGGAACGTGAAACTCCGTCGCTCGGCGTTCCGCAAGCACAAATTCTTTAGCGCAGGCGTCTTAGAGCTTCGATGCGGTCGTCAGTCGCCGGATGTGTGGATAGAAAACCACCGCCGCCCCCTTTTCCGCCGGACGCACGCTCGACCCACTCCAGTGCATTGATCAGGTCCTGTTTCGAATAGCCGGCCCGGTTTAGAATATCGACTGCGTGACGGTCGGCCGCAGATTCCTCGCCGCGGGTATAGCTGCTTGCGATGAGCTGGCCTGCAATAGGTGTCACTGCGCTGCTGCCGGGGAACAACTGCTCGAGCAAAATGACGCCGATATTGAGGCCGAGACCCAAGGTCTGCAGTTTCGCGACATGCCCGAGATCCTCGTGGGCGATCTCGTGCGCCATGATGCCGCGAAGCTGCTGGTCGTTGGCCTTTTCGATCAGGCCTCTGGTTACATAAAACTGCGATCCGCCGGCATTGGCGGCATTGATATCGGCGTCGTCCATGATGCCTATGTAGACGTCTTTCGGGTTCCTAGGTTTATTCATCGCTTTAAGCAGGGGCGTCATGATTTTATAGAGTCGCGCGGCCTGCGACGGTGACACCTGCCGTATGTCGGGCGCGGCGGGCTCAGAAGGCCCCGTCGAGACCGCGCAGCCCGCAAATGTCAGCCAAAATGTCGCAACGAGGAACCGACTATCCTTGATAAGTGTTTTGGTAGGCATCGGTGGTTTTTCCCCAGTTTGTGAATCGTCCGAATGCGAGAAACGCCGGGCTCTTAATCGGGCGCCAGGAAGCCCCTTTTAAATCCTAAAACATCATACCCGGGTCCCACAAGGGAAGTTTCCTTTCTCGTGCGCGATAGGAATGGCCTGAGTTAGATGGCCCCTAACCCTAGATACCGAGCTACGGTAGGCGAGCTTTGAGCGCTCAGCGGGTGCGTTGGAGAAAGATTCCCGCATCCCACTCGGAACGACATCGAAAATAAAGCTGTCCTCGGATGAGATCTTCTCCAATTGCGCACTCGCAAGGTTTGACATCGTGGCGGTTTTGCTACATGGAAGAGTTGCGAAGACCTGCTCAGGCTGCATTCGCAAGCAAGGAAACCCCTCAACGAGGATTAAGGAGAAATGAAATGAAAGCCAAGAAAACTTTATCGACCTTAATCGCGACGATCGGCTTGCCCCTCATGATCTGCGGCGCTTCGGCCGCCAAGGTATTCGCCGCCGCAGCCGATTCCCTCGATCAACTCTATGAGAAAGCAAAAAAAGAGGGAAAGGTCACGCTTTATGCGCCGCTTTCGCCGCAGACCATGCAGGTTCTTCCGGCTGCGTTCATGAAACGCTTTCCCGGCATAACCGTCGATCACGTCGACGCCACGAGCGATAAGCTGATCGCGCGAGTGCAGGCCGAGCAAAGGGGCGGGCGCGTCATTGCCGACGTGATCAGCGGGGCGCTCACGTATTTGCCGCAGATCCTCGACCTGAAAATCGTCGAGCAGGTCGTCATCCCCGAGGCCGCGGCATATCCGTCCCAGTTGAAAGGCGACCTTTGGGTCGCCACGGACACGCAATACTATATCGCCGGATGGAACACCAATCTTGTGAAGAAAGGCGAAGAGCCGAAAACTTACGAGGATCTCGCAAACCCTAAATGGAAAAATAACATCATGGGCGAGCCGCGCGATTACCAGGTGCTGGTCGGGTTCGCCAAACGAAAATACAACAACGATGAAAAGGCCGTCGATCTGTTCAAGAGAATCGCCGCCAATCAGGTGGAGTTTCATCGCGGCCATTCGCAGTTGACCGAATTCCTCATGGCCGGCCAGCGCGCCATTTGTTTTACCTGCTACTCGCACCATTTTCCCAGCCGTGTGAAAAAAGGCGCGCCGATTCAACCACTTATGGTAGAAGGCGTCGGCGAAGTCGGCGGCTCAGTGATGGTCATGAAGGGAGCGCCGCACCCCAATGCCGCGCTCCTCTGGGTTCGCTGGGCGGTCAGTGAAGAAGGCCAGAAGGTTTATGCCCAAGCGGGCGAAACTCCGGCTCATCCCAGAGTGGAACCTTTGGAAAAGATCCGGCCGGTAACGCCCTACATGCTGAGCATCGACGACGTGAAGGAGTTTCCGCGCTACGAGAAAACCTGGAAGGAAATTTTCTCGATCCGTTGAGTTCGGGAGAGCTAAGTCTCCCGCAAAGCATGTCCTGCTCAAAGTCAAAGGGACGCGAGGGCGCCAAGATTCAGAATCGCGAAGAATCCCGGCTCCTTCTTTGCCGTGCCTGCTCAACTGATCGCACTAGCTGCCGCGCTCTCCTACGCCATCTCCGGCATCGCCGCCAAACGCGGACTGCGCTACTCGACACCGGTTACCGTCACGCTCGTGTCGGTGGCGATTCACGCCGTCGTACTATGGATCGCCCTGTTGATTTTTCGCGGCGTGCCGGCGCTGTCGTGGTATGTGCTCTTTCTTTTTCTCCTCAGCGGACTGATCCAGCCGATCCTGCGTTTTCTCACTTACGCGGGCATTCATTACGTCGGCGCCGCCGCCGGAGCAACCCTGCGCGGCGCGCATCCGCTGTTCAGCACGTCTCTGGCAATTCTCTTTTTGGGCGAATCGCTCAATCGCTTCATCGTGCTCGGCACGATCGCGATTGTCGCGGGCGTTGCGCTGATATCGTGGCAAGGGGATAAAAAGCAGCCGAGCTATCGCTGGTGGCATCTCGCCTATCCGTTGAGCGCTGCCTTTCTTGCCGGCGTTTCCCACCCGCTGCGACGCTACACACTCAATCTTGCGAACGAGCCGCTCTACCTCGCGGCGGTCATCGGCATCGTCGCCCTGCCGTGGTTCGCCAGCGCCGCGCTATTGCCGGGGCAGAAGCAAAAGCCCGTGTGGGATCGCCGCGCGATCGGGCCGTTTCTAATCGCGGGCACCTTCGAAACAGCCGGTATCCTGCTGGTCATTATCGCCCTGAGCGTCGGCCAGGTCGTGGTGGTCTCGCCGATCGTCGCTACGAGTCCGTTGTGGATAGTCCTTGGCAGCTGGCTTTTCCTGCGCGATATCGAACGGTTGACGCTGCGCACGGTTCTCGGCGCTGTCTGCGTCGTGGCGGGAACCATCGCGATTTCAATTGTTCGGTAATGTTTGCGCGGCGACGTAAGTAGATCAACGGGTCGTGAATTTTGTTGACGAGCTGACCGAGCTCGATGTATGCGTTGCGCGATCGAGATTCAACGCTGCGACAGACGTAAAGGGTTTACCAGTAGGAAACGATCACAAGATTCGCGTCTTGTTTCTCAGACCTATTTTTGGACTGCGCGAAAGCGCAAGAAAGGTACGCATATGTCGAACCAACCATCGCTTTACGAAAGGCTCGGTGGAGTTTATAGCATCGCCGTAGTAGTGGACGACTTCGTCGATCGTGTCATGGCCGATCCCCGCCTCAACGCCAATCCCGCGGTCGATGAGGCGCATCACAAAGTACCCCCCGCCGGATTCAAATACCTCGTCACCGAAATGGTTTGCTGGGCCACGGGCGGACCGCAAAAATACACCGGACGCTCCATGGCCGATTCCCACCGCCATTTGAATATCACGCCCAAGGAGTGGGATGCCTTCATGAATGATTTCGAACAGACGATGGACAAATTCAAAGTCCCCGGGGTTGAACGATCGGAGCTTCGAGCGATCGTTGAAAGCACTTACGGCGATATCGTCTTTGACAAAGCATAACTCTGAAGCGTCCGGCAAACTTCGTCCGATCGGGTTCGAATTGACCCGCCAGGCTAGGCCCGCCTCGCCTTGACACATATCTTCGAGGCGAGCTATCTACGCAAATATAATGTGGCGTGGCCTTGTCGTTTCAGTGGCTCATGGTCGAAGAGGAGTGGATGGAAGCTAGCAAACGCAGAGTTAGTATACGCGCTGCCGCAGTCATGTGCGCCTCGGTGTTCTTCCTGTTGTGCCAGCCGCAGCCGATCTTGCCGCAGGCGCACTTCTATCAAGGTAAGACCATTACGGTGATCGCCGGCCAGGAGCCGGGAGGGTTGGGAGACTTGCGGCTCAAGGCGATATTGCCGTATTTCAAAAAGCATATTCCTGGACAGCCGAATATTGTGACGGAATACATGCCCGGCGGCGGTGGCCGAAAGGCCGCCAACTACATTTTCCGAACCGCGCGGCCCGACGGCCTGACGCTCGGGTATCCACCCGGCGGCTTCGTCCGGGCGGCAGCCCTCGGTGAACCTGGAGTGGATTACGAGCTCGACAAATTGAGTTTTTACGGTACCGCCGAATCCGAGGACCATTATGTGTTTCTCACCAGACGAGACTCCAATTTGGGCACGTTGGATCGTCTCCGCGCCAGCCCGGGAGTACGGATTGGCGCGCAATCGGTAGGCCATGTGATCCATACGCTCGCCCGATTGTTCGCGTATATTCTGCGCCTGAACGAGCCTAAATTCGTCACCGGATACTCGGGACCCGAGATGGATCAAGCGCTCTTGCGCGGCGAGCTCGACGCCAGAGTGAACGTGGTGCCTTCGTTGCTGCGGCGCAACCCCGAATGGGTTGAAAAGAAACTCGTTGACTGCTGGAGATCTATCGGTCCTTCAGCATCGCCGGCGCAACCTTTATCACTCCACCGCGCACGCCGCCGGAGCGGGTTCGGGTACTGCGCGACGCCATCAGCGCAGCTTTTAAGGACCCTGAGTTTTTCAGCGAATTTAAGAAACTCACCGGCGACGCGCCTTCGCCGCTCACGCCCGATGAATTCGATGAAGTCCTAAAAAAGCTTCCTCGCGATCCGCAAGATGTGGATCTTTTCAAAAAAATCGCCGGCACGGGCCCGCTCCCACCCCGCTAGAAACAACCGGTTGCCGATGAGTTGAGCCTGGATAGAGCATCGCATGCTCCGACCGCATAGATGACTTTATTAGGCTTAGGTGCTGGAGGATAGAGGGACGTTGTTGACTAGTTGGACAAACGTCGGGTGAAAATCTTCGCAACCCCGATTTTTTTCTACCCCGAAAGATAGAATGTTCCTTTTCTCACTACGACGACGGGCACTGACGAATCTTAACGCGCCTCCCAGCCGGGCAGCGCCTTGCAGCGCGCGATCCACGCCGCCACACCCGGGTATGGCGCGAGCGGCACGTCGGCCTCGGGCGCGGTCTCTACGTAGGGAAAGCACGCGACGTCGGCGATCGTCGGATGGTTGAGCGCAAGCCACTCGTGGTCCTTGAGACGGCCTTCCATGGTGCCGAGCGCAATGCGGGCTAGCGCCTGGCACTGCTCCAGCGTGCCCGCCGTCCAGCGCCCCTGCCGCACGCCGCGGCGGCCGTATTGCAGGCCGAACTGTATCTCCGAGGCAGCGAGCGCGAGCCACTGCATCACCTGCGCCATCTCTTGCGGCGCGGCAGGGAGCCACTTCTCACCGCCGTGCTTGCGCGCGACATAGGCAAGACAGGCAGCAGAGTCCCAGATCACGGTGCCATCGTCCTCCAGCACCGGCACTTCGCCGCGGGGGTTGAGCTTCAGGAACGGCGCCTGCTTGTGCTCCCGCTTCGAGCTGTCGACGATGACTCTTTCATGCGGCACTTTCAGAAGCGAGAGCAGGATGCGCACCTTGTAGGCGTTGCCGGAACTGGGGAGGAGGTAGAGCTTCATCGATCTTCTCCTATTTAGCGAGCACGGCATGCGCTGCGCCGTTGCCCGCGATGCGTACGAATAAATGATAGAATTTTCTCTGAGGGGTGAACCGCCGGGGCTTGAGCTCATTTTCAACACCTACACAATGGCGAGACTGGTGACTGGCGGGAGGCCATCGAGCAGGCGCTCGAAGAACTGCCCAGAGTCGTGGCTCGCCCAGATGAGTAGCGTGTGGCCGTTGGTGTGTCCCCATGAGTTCCTCCATGCGCTAGTCCGCGTACACTCCGGCCCAAAAAACAAACGAAGTGCCAAAGTACAGAAAATTTAAGGCACCTTTATTTCTGCCGGAGCAATAACGGCCGGACCGGAGAGTTGTCAATTATCTTTCTGATCCCGACGGGAGGATAAAATCTTGACCTTAGTACTTGATCATAAACAATTTGGAACGGGCGTGACATGCTATGAAAATAGACCTGACCCTAGGCTCGTAGTTCCATGCGTGACCTTCCTGAGTTGTAGAGCCTAGCGTTCGCCCGGATAGTCCGGCAGGCGCTTCAACGCGTCGACGAAGGACTCTTTCATGCCGCGCTCGGAACGCTTGATGTAGTTGCCGGTGAAAGGCAGGGTGTCGTCGCGCTCGACCTTGGCGACGAGGAAGCGAAATTCCTTCGCTGCAAGCGCCGCGCGCAAGGCCTTTTCATACTCCTCCATGGTGCGCAGCGTCGCGGTGTGCGCGATGCCGGCGCCTTCGGCCATCTTGGCGAGATCCGTGCGCCGCGCCGTTGCCGTTTCGCCCATGCCGCCGTAGACGCCGTTGTCGAACACCACCGCGGTTAAATTTGCCGGGCGAACGTCGGCTGCGGTGATGAGGCTGCTGGTCTCTATGATGAGACTGCCATCGCCGTCGATTGCGACCACGCGACGTTTGGGAAACGCGAGCGCGACACCGACGGCAAAAGGCAGGCACAGGCCCATGTTGAGGCCGTAGAAACTTGGCCGCTCGCCGCGCAATGCCGACCACATGCGCGCGTTCGTGGTCAAATTGGTGATCGTAAGGGTCTCGCCGTCGATGAGATCGGAGAGCAATTTCATGCAGGCAGAGTGTTTCACCAGAGCACCTCGCCAGTCAGGAGCAGCGCTGCGGGCATATCCGAGGTGCGGCACATGAAGTGCGCATCGCGTATCGTGCGTTTGAGCGTGCGCCGCTCGCCGACGATTTGATAGGGAATTCGCAGCGCCTGTAGGAAGGGCTCGCCCACTTGGCGGAATACCTGGAGCTTTGAGCCTGAGATGCCCGAGCGATCGCCGAAGTCGCCGCGGTACGAGGCGAGGATGAACACCGGAATTCCGTACTGCGGCCCCATGTGCATCAACGCGAGTCCGCCTTTCAACAAGCCCGCGATGCCGGTGACGAACACCGCCCGACGCCCCGCGATCACCGCACCGGCGGTGAGCGCCACACCGCCATCCTCGGAGGCAACCGTCACGCATTGAAAGTAGGGATCGGCCTGCACAACTTGCGTGAGCGAGGCCGTCGGCTCCTCCGGAAGCGTGACGAAGAGGTCGATCTTCTCTTCCTTCAGCGCTTCAATGATCAATCGTGCGGGTTCGGCATCCATCGATTCTCCTTGCATCGCGAAAACAGGGCGCCGCCGCTGCATCGGGCAGCGGCGGCGCCAGTCAGCGCAGACATAGCGCAGGACCGGAAGAGAAGTCAATTTGCTTTTCTGCTTGACGAGAAAACCACCGTCGTCTCTGCGGGTGATGCGGTGTGAGTATTGACTATTCAGCTAACCGTTGCGGGATTCTCTTCTCGGTGAGCCTGATTATCAAATGACTCAATACTCAGGCCTGACACCGAAATTCCCGCACTGTTGAAATTGGACTTACTTAAGTCGCTTTAAGCTCCGACAATTTGAAAATGGGTTATTAACGAAAGCTGATCAAAGACAGATTGGTGAACTGGAACAGTTTGTTTGCCTGCGATGGCAAAACGGTGAATTGATGAATCGCGTATTCCTGCTCGTAGCGTGAGGCGGCGTTGACCCCGTCCATGGGAATCACAATGCTGTAGCGATGCATGCGCGCGGCGGTCGTCGCCGTATAAAGTACCGCGTTATTGGTCGCTGATCCGGCGATAATCAAGGTTTTGGCTCCCTTGTCTTTTAAAAAAGCCTGAAGCTCGCCGCCGTAAAACTTGTCGAATGCATCGGGATAAATGACCGCCTCGCTCTCCTTTCGCCGCAGCGGCGCGGCCAACTCGCCGATCGGCTTTCCTTTAGCTGAAGCCGATACGCTGTAGATGATCGGCACCGCAGCGGCCCTCGCTTTGTCTAAAAACTCGCCGACTGGCGGAGCGATTTTGGAGCAGACCTGCTTGGGATCATCGCAGCGCGCGTTCAGATCGAGCACCAGGACGGCGGTGCTTTTGCTGTCGAGCGTCAGCGGCTTCGCCTCGGGCCGGTTCGGACCTTCTTGCGCCCAACCGGTCGCGGCCGATAACGTGATCCAAACCAACATGAGAACAGATGGTACGGTCATGATGACAGTCTCCTTCCCGTAGACGCGCAATTTCATCCGAAACCGCCGATCTCTTAACACACCGAAAAAAGCCAGACAACACACGAAGCGGCGCTGCACCGAAAAACGCTTCTAACGGAAACGAGTCTGAATTTCGATTCGAGCGCGGCTGCCGATGAAATATGGAGAATTGGTTCAATACAGGGAAGTATTTATGGGGTCAAATCAGTATTTATGGGGTCAAATCTTTACTTTAGGCGTAAGCGGTTATCGGACATCTCTCAAAGCGGCTGCGATTCTCGTCCTGCTCTGCTTTGTCGCGTAAGCGTTTTCTCTCCCGGCTCACTACATGCATCCGATGAATCTCTGTCTGGCTCACCCTCAGCTCCCACTCGCTCATCCGATCTCCTCCCTTTTTGGGGAGAAGATCCTATCGAAGGGGGTGACAGAATCGCTAAGCAGTTTTGGGGTGACATTTTCGCTAAGCTACTACAGATCGACCGGCGATCGTTGCCGCGACAGGTGACGTGGTAGTATATCCTGCAACGATAATCCGCCGTTCTCAACCGGCCAAAAGTCAATAGTAAAGATTTGACCCTATTCGACGCTATTCGACATGAGGCTCTATTGACGAGGCTCACATGGGGTGAGCAAGTTTGAGGTCCGATCGAGATCGTATGTTAAAACGCAAATACGGGGGCCGAAAATTTCAGCCAACAACTAAAAACAAAAACCATTTATCAGAGCCGTGCAGACTGGCTTGCCTGCTTGAATTTCCAGCGGGATGATCAGGCCTGAGTATTGACTATGCTGCTGTCGCATTGCAAGACCTGCTAGCCTGGTGCGACCCAATATCCGGGCGCGCCTTATACGAATCAGAAGCTAAACTCAAAAACTGCCGATACATTTTGAAGATTTTCAGCACCTTGACTTTGGTCTGGCGAAAGAACTGCTAAGATACCCGGGTGCGTCAAACACTCACCGTGAAGGGAGAATCAATGATCGTCGAAAACCGGTTTCGTAAGAAGATCCTGCTTCCACTTTGCGTGTTGTTCGCCGGGGCGAGCTTGATTCCTTCACGGAGCCACGCCGACCTGCGAAGATACGTAGAGAAGCCCGAGCCCATTTTCGAGTGGCAAATGAAAAATAACAGCGAGCGCGAGCAGAGCGGCGATCGGATTTATGACCTGGAGTTCGTGTCGCAGACTTGGCGGGGAGAGAAGTGGCGCCACCAATTGCAGGTTTATCAGCCCACGAACGCGACACCCGGCGCTAAGATGTTTCTCTGGGTGACCGGCGGCTCGGCATCGGCGCAAACGACCGCCCTAGGGCTCGAGCTGGCGCGCAAGATCAAGGTGCCGGTCGCCTTCGTCTATCACATTCCCAATCAGCCGTTGCTCGAAGGCAACCTGCGCGAAGACGACTTGATCGCGGAAACTTTTGTCCGTTACCTCAAGTCCGGGGACGATAGCTGGCCGCTGCTGTTGCCGATGGTGAAGAGTGTCGTCAAAGCCATGGACGTTTTGCAAGCGTTCAGCAAGAAAGAGTGGAGCGCGCCAGTCGACCAGTTTATCGTCGCCGGCGCTTCGAAGCGAGGTTGGGCCACCTGGCTAACCGCCGCGGTCGATCCGCGCGTCGGCGCCATCGCGCCAGTGGTCATCGACGTGCTCAACATGCGCGCGCAGATGTCGCGCCAGATCGAAGCTTTCGGAGCCTATAGCGTGCGTCTTGTCCCATACAGCAGCCGTGGTCTTCTGCCGATCCCGGAGACGCCCGCCGGCAAAAAACTTTTGGATATGGTCGATCCCTGGGCCTATCGCGCCCGGTTGACGATGCCCAAGTTGATCGTCAATGGCACCAACGATTTTTACTGGGCTACCGATGCCTTGAACCTCTATTGGGACGGCATCCCGAACGACAAATGGGTGCTGTACCTACCGAACGCCGGACATAATTTGCGCCGCCAGGACCGCCCGGCGAGCGAGCAATTAAACGACCTGATCACCGGCCTCGCCGCCTTCGCGCGCCATCAGATCAACGGTACGGCGATGCCGACCTTACGCTGGCGGCACGAAAACGCCGACGGCAAACTGCGCTTGATCATCGACGCGACGCCTGCGCCGCGTCGCGCGAGACTTTGGGTCGCCCGATCACCGAGCAGCGATTTCCGCACGACCGAATGGCGCCAGGAAAATCTGCCCGTCGCGGCCGGCAGGGTCATCGGCGAAGTCGCGCCGCCGGACCAAGGCCGTCTGGCTTTTTTCGGCGAGCTCGACTACGAGGTCGACGGCTTGAGCTACACCTTGTCGACGCAAATCCGTATCACGCAATGAGCGTGACTTCTAGGGATTCCAAAGGTTCCAGATGTCTAAGCCGAGGGGCGGCTGGGGTCTGACCTAACAATCTTATCAATCTCGCCTTTTGACCCTGATTAAGGCCGGAGTGTCTGGACTCGCCGGGTGGTGGAACCATTGAAGCAGGTTGCGCTTGCGTGTGTTACACCACGATTGTTTTTTGTCAGAACCAGATTTCGATCGTTTAGCCCTTCATGCTTGATCCCGGTCGCCTGACGTTTGACACTGAATTTAGTTTGTTCCTGGGACGACGACTTCGAAGTCCCGGCCCAGCGCCGTAAAGTCCCCGGCGTTAAAAGTTAAAACCGTCGATGCGTTCCCTTGCTCGGCGCATGCGCCGATTACCGCGTCATAAATACGGCCACCCGAGACGTTGTCTTTTGGAGCACGCACTAACAAGGTTGCGTATGCTTTCGCGTTCAGCGCGACTATCGTTGCCAGCTTCAAAAAATTAGTTTCGATCAGAGTCAAAGCCGTTTCCGGAGACAAGCGGTGCGGCGGCGGAAGACGAGTCAGTACGGCGTACGCCTCAGCCAATGCCGGAGCCGCGACGATCATTCTGGCTTGAGCGGCAAGCCGCCTCTCGATTTCTTTTGTGGCGGCGTCGTGATGCTCATGCCATGAGCACACGGCGGCAATCATGCAACTTGTATCCGGAAGAAAAGCCGCCGGCATGCTCAGTTGGAAGCACCCGAGCGCTCTTTGCGCAGGGTCTTACGCGTCCGCTCGACCGTCTCGGAGGAAAGCCGCGAAGTATCTTTGCTGGGAACAGCCACAAGTAATCGTCCCTTCCGTTCGAGCGTGACCGTTAGAGGGGCGGGAGTAATGGCGATGGTGCCTTTTTCCCAACGAACCTCAAGCGGCATTCCCGGCTTGATCCCGGATTCGCGGCGAATGTCTTTCGGAATCACTAATCGCCCGGCATGATCAATGGTTGTTTTCATGGCATTAAAAATACCATTTACCGACCAGGTTGCCAAGCTGGGCGCTGCACCGGAGGGTGTTGATCCGGGAAGAGTGTTTCAACGGTTCCAGGCGTTGCGAGGGTCCCAGTTGTGCCAAAAGCCTGAAAAATGCTTTAAGGCGCGTCTTGATAAAACATTAATGTGCCATTGCAAGACTTGCCCTAATAATCGCATTTGCTCGCGCCAATCCGATTATTTCATTGCGATCTTCTCGGCCGTGAGCGCCGCGTTCACGGCGATCGCGAGCTCGCTTCGAACCTGCATCCACTGATCGCTCGGCTCTGTCCATGCGCGCACCTCGAACGTGATCGAGTTCGGACCGAGGTTCGTGACGAGGGCCTGCGGCGGCGGCTCCTTTGCCACCGCCGGATGCGCGGCTGCCGTCCTTTCGAGAATCTCGCGAACTCGTTGGGGTCGTTTTCCTGCGCCACCGCAACCGGCAGCTCGACACCGTGCTGGCGATTGGAAAAGGTCCCAGTTGATGAGCCGGTCGGAAATCAGCTGCCCGTTCGGCACGATCACTTCCGAGCCGTTGGTTGTGCGAATGATACTGGCGCGAATGCCAATGCGTTCGACGACACCTGAAGCGTCGCCGATCTGTATGATGTCGCCGATGCTGATGGTGCGTTCGAAAAGTAGGATCAGCCCGGAAATGAAATTGTTGAAGATATTTTGCAAGCCGAATCCAACGCCGACGCTCAACGCTCCGACGATAATCGTCACCTTGGTCATGTCGAGTCCCAGGGCGGCGTCGGGTGCGCCGTTTACTCAGTGAACTGGAGCCTTTTTGTGGCTGCTGGTTTTGTTGAACCAGCTCTTGCTACGCGAATGGTTCTTCAGCGTATTTCGAGCAGCTCTTACGGCTGAGGTCTCCGCTAAAGGCAAGGTGATCCCGGAACAGAAGAGCAGTCATAAGAAACAGGAAAAAGAATACGGGATGTTGATTAGCCGCGATCAAATGCGTACCTCACCACGAGGACACGAGCGCCTCCGAGATTTCGCCCACAAAAACCGCTCGCCTTGATTGACCTATCTATAGGTTGACATAAAAATGATCGGCTTGTGACGCCGAAAATAAAAATATAGGTCGTAATGGGGGGCAGGAGCTCTTGAACGACTTCAGTCAGTTGACCAGCATCGACGGCTACGCCCGAGACAGCCCGAGCTTGTGAAACACCTGCGCCACGGTTCGATCGCAGCGCGCCCCGGCGAATTCGAAGAGCGCGCGCAGTTCTTCGCCCACCGCTCTTTCAACCCGACTGCGGAGCGCCGCGCGGGCGCGATGGAGACGCACCCGGACTGCTTCCGTGGATATTTGCAGAATTTCACTCGTCTCGATGGTGCTCAATCCGTCAACTTCGCGCAGGACGAAAACGATCCGCAGGTCTTCCGGCAGAGCGTCGATCGCCGAAACCAGCACCGATCTTAGCTCGCGCGCGCTGGTCTCTTGTTCGGGGCCTGCGCCACTGGATTCCACTTGTGAAATTCCCCTTTCGTGGTCATCGCCGTCCAAAGAACCAAAGCGCCTGGACCGCCTGACGCGCGCGAGGGCTTCGTGCACCGCAATTTGCGTAAGCCACGTTGCCAAGCTCGATCGTTCCTTGAAATCGGCGAGATGGCGATAGGCGCGCACGAAGGTTTCCTGGACGACGTCTTCGGCTTCGGAGTCATCGCGCAGCACCGATCGCGCGGCCCGGAAGAGCCGCTGGTTGTAGCGGCGCATGAGCCTTTCAAACGCGGCCGCTTCTCCCTTCCGTACGCGCGCGATCAGCTCATGGTCCGAGGGCTCCTCCGGGCCGGACGGCGACCAATCGACGTTTATTTGCAGATTTACAGCCATTTTCTTATCGGTGCGCGAGCCGGCGTTCACTGACGCGAAAGCTCGGAACCAATTCCTCGCCGCGCTCGGCTGCCACCCTATTCAGCGTATACGCTCCGATCGCCATAACCAAGTCCCGCACGGCTATGTCAAAGAATCCGGCGAGCAGCAGTTGCAGCGAGATCGTTGCCAGCCACGCCATCGCGGTCAACGCGCCAAGGCGCGTCAAACCGAACAGAACCACCAACCCGACCATCACTTCCACCACTCCAATGGCATGCAGAAAGGTTCCCACGCTCACCGGCAGAAGCGACGCGGCCAGCGGGCTCACATAGCGTTCCCAATCGACCAGGATATTGGTGTATTTATCCAGCCCGGCCAGGAGCGGCACCAGCCCGTAACCCACCCTAAGCGGCCAGTAAATTTCCGACAGTTTGGTTTTCATTGCATTCACCTCCTGCTCTATAGAGTCAGGAGCGGCCAAAACGTTACAGAGCTAAGCGCCATGTCTAGGGGGATCTAGGCGGGAGGCTTGAGGCGAAAGGTGAGGAGAAACAGTCGTTCCGAGGTTTCGTCGGAACGCCGTTCCAGGAGTTTGATTAGTTCCAAATGTTCCAGCGGAACTCGTTCCAGGGTTCGAGGTTCAATGCAACGCGAGCTTATTTGCTGCTCTTTTTCTTCTCGGCTTCGGCCAAGGCGTTGTTAACGACGGCGTAGATCGGCGTCATGTCCGTCCATTCGGGGCGGAACATCGTCATATATTTCACCCCTTCGACTCTGCGGTTGTCGGGCGCGACGTCGTCTTTTGGGATGTCGATTCTGAGGGAATCCGGCGCGTCGGCGATTTGGGTCATGTCCTTTTGTAAGGCGATCTGCGCCTTGCGCGATAGATACCAGTTGATGAAAACTTTCGCGGCATTGGGATGAGGCGCGTTTTTCAACAGGCCAAGCGTGCCGAATCCGACTCCCAGCGGCACGCCTTCTTTGAAGCGGCTGTTGTCGAGCACATCAACGGGCAGTCCCTGACGCGCCGCCGATTTGACATCCGAGCTGGAGAAAAAAAGCGCCAGTGGAAACTTTCCCTGCGCCAGCCAGTCGATTCCCTGGCGGAAATCGCGCGTCAATGTCAAATCCATTTCGCTGAACAGGCGGTGAATAAACTTCGGGCCGAGTTCCGGATGGTGGTAAAAGAAACGCATGTTGTCGCCGCCCGGCCCCGCGATCCTGATGTCGCGCGCGACGATTCTGCCCTTCCATTTCGGGCTGACAAAATCCCAGTAAGACTTGAATTCGGCGGGCTTCAAAGCATTCACTGCGTACGCGCCGGTACCGGTCATGTTGCCCACGTAGGCAAAGATGTATTGCCCTTCGGGATCGATGTACCAGTGTTTCCCGCCCCACCATTTCGATTGATCGGTGACCTCCGGGAGAATCAATGCGGAAGCAATTGGGTCGAGGATCTTGGCCGTGTAAAAAAGCTGGTAATGCGGGTTGGCGCCGGCACTCGAGATGTCGGCGATATATTTTCCCGCTCGCCGCTCGCTTACGATCCGCGGGCCCAGTTGGCCGGAGGCGCCGGTAACCGTGACAAGTTTGATCTCGGGGAAGTCTTTTTGAAAATGACCGGCCTCGAGAGTGGCGCCGTAACCGCTAATGTAGACAGTAACCTGCCCCTCGCGTTTTGCCGCTTGGACTGTCGCCTCCCATTCTTCTTGCCAGGCCGCCGCGTTCACCGTGTGTGAAGTCGCTGCCAGTAAAAGCAGCGCCAAGCAAATTCTCGGAGCAAACATGGTCTCACGCATGACTTATAACGTAAGCAGTCGACAGTGTGGATCGGTGCTGTTGTTGATTACAGGCCTTCGGCTCCGTCGAGTTTGGCAAGATTTCTCTCGAACGTCCCAATGGAAGGTGGCCGGCTTTCCGCGCCGTTTCGAGAATCAAACAGTCGGAGAACCCTAATGCCGGGCGGTTACGGTACTGCTCGAGGGCTGCGGCAACGCTGTCGGACTCTTGCAAGGTAAGATCTCGATGATGCAAAAGCATGGCGATGGCAGTCGCGATTTCGGCGTGAGGCAGCTCGTAAACTGCTGTAAGGACCCACACGGCTTCCATGAGAACCAGTGTGGACACCCATGCACCTTTACTAACAAAAAATTCTGGCGCCTTAACCTGCTTGCGATCGTCGCGCGTGATCAGACGGATCAAAACATTAGTGTCAACGGCGCGCATGTTTTTTCTTCATGTAACGCCGCACGCCTTTATCGAACTCTTCCACATTCTTCGAAGCACGCGTTCTTTTCGGAAAGATCGTTCGGTGAATGTCTTCCGACGAATATCGACCGGCTTTACGCACAACCACCGCATCACCTTCTCTTCCCATTCCAGCACCGAACCAGGGCCGATACCCAGTTTTCGTCGGACTTCCACAGGCACGGAAATTTGTCCCTGCGCTGTAACTTTGGATTGCGCCAATGCCATAACGTTATAATTACAAGGGTAATGTATGGGTAGTCAAACCCGGCACCTAGGGAGTGGTTAGTCAGGGAAAATCAGTTCGACGTCGAATGCGATTCGAGCGATCCCGGCCTGCCTGCGGTTGAGCGTATCCAGTTTTAGATCCCGGATTATCAGCTTTCCCCTGCCCTTGCGCAATTTGGCGTGAGCACTTTCCGCCGCATCGATTTGCTGCTTTGAATAGCGATACGGCCACAGAAGAACTTGCAGCGCCTCGAAGGCGCTCCGGTAATCCGTCTCATTGACTACAAAATGAAACTCTCGTAGCTCCTGCGGGGCATTCACGTTCTTGGGTCCAGGTTCATTCGGGCCGCTATTGTCGGAGTTTCGAAAATGCCACCCCTCGATGTGAATTGCGTTGATGCCCCTGTACGGAGGAGTCACAACAGCGCAAAAGTTATTGTCGGCGTCTTTTGCTCCGATGAAGATTTGCCAGCCCAGTTCCTGGGGGATGAGGCGAAAAAACAGATTGGCTCTGATGGCCTTTTCAAAGCTCTGCCCCTTCGTCGCCACGCCGGTCAACTTGACTGTCTGTGGATACGCTTGGTTGAGAGGATTTGAATTCTGTACAATCGAGTTCGCGGCATAAACCAAACGGCTCTGGCCAACCCAAGAATCTCCAGCCGCAATCATTGAAAAGATAACGCTGAAGATGAGGCACATAGTTTCCTCTGGCAGATTCCGCACCGCAAGCAAAGCTCCAGCACCTAACCGGATTCTCGTAGAAATTAATTCATCTAATTCCGAGTTGCAAAATCGATCCGGGTCTTTAACTCTGTGTTTTTTGTGAGTTGGCGCATCAATGGGAGCATTGTCAGAAACGTCGCGCCGGAAAGGCCGCGGTTTTAAGAGCCGGACGTCAGATCATGTTTTAGCGCGAATCGCCATGAAGCCCGCGAACAGTGCACCCGTCACTGCAGCAAAGTGAACGCTCGCCATCGGCACCCAGCTACCGTCTGCGAGCATACCGGTTAGCTGTTGCAGCGCCGCCGGCCAGAAAAATTGTGAGAACACCACCGCGCCCGAAGCTGAGCCTGAAAGTTGCGGATCCACCGCCATGGCCCCAGCTTGCGCGTAGGGCATAGAAAGCCCTTGAGCGAGGCTCACAAACATCCCCGGTATGTAGAGGGCGGCCATGGAGACCCCGCCGAAGTAGAGCCAGCCGGCGAGCAGCGCGCCGTTGACAACTCCGATCACACCACCAAGCAGGGTCATGAATTCGATCGAACAGTTGCTGCCGATACGGCCGGAGATGAAACTCCCGGCCATGAAGCCGATTGGGAAGGCGAAGAACCACACACCGATTTCGGAAGCACGGGCGCCGAGATGCTCGCTGGCGAGGAACGATGCCGCGGTCGCCTGGGTGTAGAACGCGGCCGACAACAACCCGGGCTGCAGCATAAAGCCGACGAAGCGGCGCTGCGCTAGCAGCGACCTATAGCCGGCGAACAAACCGCGCGACGCGACGGCACTGCGAGCGCGGGTTTCCGGCACAGCGAAAGTCGCTGCGACAATGACCAGCAATCCGAATATTGACGCGAGCACGAACAACGCGCGCCAGCCGAACAGAGTCGTCAGTTTCCCGCCGATCGGCGGCGCGAACATAGGGCCGAGCACGTAGGCGGCGGTAAGATACGCAATGACCTGGGCAACGCGATCTTGGCCATACACGTCGCGAGCGATGGCGCGCGCGAGCACGACGCCGCAGCCCGCCCCCGCTCCCTGCAGTATGCGCCCGGCTAGCAGTAGCGGCATGTTGGCGGCCGCCATGCAGGCAGCTGCGCCGCAGGTAAACAAAAGCAGTCCGCCGAGGAGTACCCGCTTACGGCCGAAGCGGTCGGACAAGCCGCCATACGCGATCGTAAAGCAGGCCATCGAAAGCATCGCCAGCGACATCGTGAGCTGCGCCATGCCGGTCGACGCGCCAAATGCCTCCTTCACCGCCGGCATCGCCGGGATGAACAAATGCAGTGACAGTGGCCCGATAAAGGTCATGGAGACCAGCGCGATGAAGAAATGCCAGCGCGGCCGGAAAGGTATGGTCATATTTTAGACTGAGCAGGCTCTTGGCAGGAGTTGGCCACACTCAATCCCGCACCACGCTGCCCGCGCTGGTCGCGATATGCGCTGCTTTGATGGGGTCACGCAGGATGCCTTTGGGATCTCGGCCGGAGCGCACGGCCTCGATTGCCGTGCGCAGCATGCGGCGGAACATGATGACGCCTCGGTCGGATGTCACCAGATGCTCCAGACCATGGAGAGCGATCGGCCCCTGCCCCTCGACCGCTTCTTTGTCGTCGGGGTGTCGCTGCGTGTACTCATAGCTTGAATTTTTCCGCCCACCGGGAGCGAGCTGCTCGCGCCCAAGCGTCTGATCCCGGCCATCGTCAGGCAGCCAGCGAATGCTCGCGCCGAGCTGATGCGTGTCGTCCACCGGCATGCAATAGGTGACCGCCCGCACACGTTCGGTCCTCGGCTCGTCGGTATAGACCAAGTGGACGTTCAGCGGCATGAGCATTTCCCAAATGAGCTCCCACCATTTGCCGTTTTCGAGTCTGCGCACCAAGATAAAGCGCATACCCATGCCGGTCTCTTCGTATTTGACCTCTTCGGGATCGATGCCGTAAGCGCGCGAGGGAAATTGCGCGCCGCTGTGGAGCGTGTGCAGCCAAAAGGTGTGCAGCGCGTCCATCAAATTTTCTTCCGCCTGAAGCCAGTTGCAGTTGACCAGACCGCCGACGCGCGGGCCGAGACGAGCTTTGAGAGCACCCCCCTCGTTGCGCCAGACGTCGTAGATAGGAAATTCGGGAATTTTGTCCAACGGCCCCATGTAAGCGAACACCAGGCCGCCGAACTCGCGCACGGGGTAGGCCGGATGTTGGATCTGCTTCAAAAACGGATTGGCGGCGGGCTCGAGCGGCATCTCGATAACATTGCCTTCGACGTCGTAAAGCCAGCCGTGGTAGCAACAGCGCAGTCCGCGCTCTTCGACTCGACCGAATTCCAGCGAAGTGCCGCGATGGCTGCAACGAAAAAATAACAACCCCACCCGCCCCTGACCGTTGCGAAACGCGATGAGATCCTCGCCGAGGATACGCACCGTCTTGGGGAGATCCGCGAGATCGGCGGACAGACAGACCGGCTGCCAGTAGCGGCGCATAAGCTCGCCGCATGGCGTTCCCGGCCCGACCCTGGTCAGCTCCGGATCGGGTTCGGGAATCTTGAGGCCGTATGCGCTTTTCACAGCTCACACGCCTCGCACTTGCGCCAACACCTGTGAAATGTCGTTCACGTTTTCCACGCCCAGCACGGTGTCGCACAGGCGTCTTGCGGCTTCGGCGGACAAACTGCCTTCGACGCAGGTGAAGTACTTCGCTTCGAGATCCGCGCGCTTGTTGATGCGGCGCGCATGCGAAACTTCGGTCGAGTGAGCTTGTCCGTTTTTCAGGTGAATCGTCAGCCGTTCCTTCGGTCTGCGCTCCACCGGCCCATCGGGCGGCGGCACGATCCGCAGGCGGCGCATCAGTGTTTGCACATCCGGCGCTTTCACCCGCTCGTCGGTCATCTGGCTGAGTGCCATACGACCGTCGAGCAACGCGACCGAGAGGCAATAGGCCAGGCTGTATTGCCCTTCGTGTGAATCGTTGGCGTATTGTCGCCGCAGCGAAAACGAATGCGGATCGCACTCGATCCAGTCCACGTCATCGGCGCGGATGCCGTGCTGGTTGACCAGCTGCACGACCGCCTCGATCGGCCGATGGGATGGGCTGCAGCTCGGATATTCCTTGGTAATCGCACCGCGCTCGAGCTCGTAGCGCTTGCCCAGGTCGCGTGTGAGCGCTTGCCAATCGATGTCGCTATCTTTGCAGAACGCGTCGGCGATTCCCTGCGGTGTTTCGAGTATTGATTTTTCCGCAGTGAATCCGCGCGCCGCCAGGGTGGCCGCCATGACGCCGTTACGCGCCGCATTGCCGGAAACCAGCGCCTTGGCCATGGTTCCCATGTTCGCACGCAGTCCGCACGCGCCATTGGCAGCAATGCCGAACGCGGTTCTCACCTGCTCGGCATTCAAAGCCTGAACGACCGCCGCAGCGGCAGCCGCTCCCAAGGAACCGTTCGTGCCCGTGTGGTGCCAGCCGCGGTAAGTCGGCCCGGTCAATTTTTCGCGCCCCGCGTCGAATGCGCCGTCCAGGCGCGCACATACCTCTCGGCCGAGGATGTAGGCTCGGAGAATTGACTCGCCAGACACGTGCGCCGGCTCGCCGAGAGCGAGCGCCACCGGCAGCGTCTGCGTACTGTAGTGGCCGCTATCGTCGTAATCAAGTGCGTGCGAAGCATGGCCGTTGACAAGCGCGGCCAGCATCGGCGAGGTGCGAAATCCCTGGCCTATTACCGTGGCGCGCGATGCGGCTTCCTGATCCTTTGCCCATTCAGCCAGCAATTTGCAGCCGGGATCGCGCGTCGCTGCAAGAATGACACCCAAGGTATCGAGCATCATCAGCTTGGCGTTTTCGATTACGCCCGCCGGAATATCGGCGAATGTTGTTTTGGCCACGAAATCCGCCAAGGCTTCGGTTGCTCCCTGCATAGGCTCTCCTTGTGAGATCTTTGATTGAGGCAAATTGGCGCTTAACACGGCCATTCGAATCCTGTCAACGGAGGTCGCGACAAACTTTGTTATGCACTTTATGCAAAAAGCTCTCCCAGTGCATTTCGAGATAACTTTCATGTGTCGTTTCGAGCCAAGTGAGGAATTTTTTTCGAGATGCGCTTACGGTAGATTTCGCAGTGCATCATCGGCCGAGGCCGACGTTTACTGAACTTGCGGAGATCGATGGTCGGCTGGCACGCACAACTCCGCGCGTGATATAAAAACTGCGCGCAATAACATCGCGCGCAGGAGGATGAACAATGTGGCAGGGTTATAAAGTGATCGATGCCGATGCTCATATGCACGAACCACGGGACATGTGGGAGCGCTATGTCGAGCCGAAGTTTCGCGACCGCGCGCCCAAGGTCGCTTACATGAACGGCACGTTCATGATCTACGAGCCCGATGGCAAGATCATTCCGCACAACGACAAGCAACTCAAAGGGCCGCCACCCGATTCGTTCAAAATCATGTCGGAAAAGTACGGCGAAGCGTATCACACCTGGTGGGCGCCGCAGACCAGGCTGAAAGATATGGATCGCCACGGGTGGGACATTCAGGTGCTCCTGCCCACCGGTAGCAACGGCAATTTTGGTTGCTCCGTCGCCCTAAAGGACGGCGAGCTCGGCGCGGCGTTGTGCCGCGCCTACAACAACTGGGCGCATGACTATTGCAGCGTTGATCCGCGCCGGCTCAAGTTCATCGCGGTTTTACCCGGCGCCGATGTCGAAGCGATGACCGATGAGGCAAGTCGCGCAGTCGCTTCGCTCGGCGCGGTCTCGGTGCGCAATCCGCTTCTGCCCGAGGGCAAGTGGCTGCACGAACGCGAATACGATGCGCTTTGGCGGCTCGCCTGCGATCTGGATTTTCCCATTGCGGTGCACGGCGAATATCGCTATCGCGTGCAGCCGTTTCGCGGCTTCCGCTCGGTCGAGGCAAGCAGGGGCGGCGGCGACGGCGTCCACGATTTTCAAGCGCTCCGCGGCGTCGATCACGCCATCGGTTTTCCCTGCGACAACATGGCGTCTCTGGGACACTTTATTTTCACTGGCATCTTGGAGCGCTTTCCGAAGCTCCGCCTGGCGGTGCTCGAATCGAACGCCGGTTGGTTGCCTTTCTGGCTCGGCCGCATGGACGTGCACAGCCACGGCCGCTACAGCATCATGGGCAAACCGCAAAATCTTTCGCTTTTGCCGAGCGAATATTTTCGCCGCCAGTGCACCGTCGCCTGCGATAGCGACGAGAGCGCCCTCAAATACGCCGTCGATTATTTAGCCGGTGACAATCTGGTTTGGAACACCGATTACCCACATCTCGACGGCATCGAACCATCCAAGGCGCTGCCGCTGTTCGATGCCCAGCCGATTCCTCAATCGGCGAAGCGGAAAATTCTCTGGGACAACGCTGTGAAACTCTACGGTGAGCGCATGGTGAGCGGGCCGCGGCCGAATTCCTGAGCCGCGTAGCGGCTGGATTGATCGACACGAATTGCCAAGCACGGATGCTCGGACGATTGACATCCTCGCTTGTTGAGCGATAAATCTCTGGTCAGAAAAAGCTTGCTCAAAGTTCCGATCCGAGACATCGTGCCGGGTGACCGACCGGGGCGGAAAGGGCTGCGAGATTATGCGGCGGGGCGAGTTCACGCGTGTGATAGTCCCCCGTCCTGAAGCGCCTGCGCCGTTCCCGGCATGAAGTAGAAGCACGAAAGGAAGTTCAATTGCCCCATCAGGACCGACTCAACCTCGCCGTATTCATCGACTTCGACAACATCGAGATTGGCGTCAAATCGACGCTTGGTGAGAATTTCGATGTCGGCGCCATCCTCGACGCCTTGAAGGAGCGCGGCGAGGTGGTCACCAAGATCGCCTACGCTGACTGGACGCGAGCGGGCGAGTACAGTCGCCACCTCACCCAACACGCCATCCGCCTGGTGCAGCGCAACTTGACGCCCGGCGGCGACAAGAACGGCGCCGACATCAACCTGGCGCTCGATGCTCTCGAAATGGCCTTCACGCATCCGCATATCAACGCCTACGTGATCGTCGGCGGCGACAGCGACTTCCTTTCGCTGGTCGAAAAGCTCAAGCAATACGACAAGAAAGTGTTCGTCGTCGGTGGCCGGGCCTTCACCAGCACCATCCTCCAGCGCAACTGCCACGAGTTCATCGCCTATGAAAACCTGACGGGTGGCCGCCGCTCGGTCGCCAGGGGCGGCCACCCGGTAGCGCCCGCCGTCTCCGCGCCCATTGCGCAGGCGTTCCCCATCGTGCGGCGCGCGCTGAAGATCCTGTCCGAGCGGGAAGTCTCGCCGCAGATCGGCCTGCTCAAGAGCACGCTGCTCCAGCTCGACTCGACTTTCTCAGAGCGGACTTATGGTGCGTCGTCTTTCCTCGATTTCGTCGAGAAGCTCGCGCAATCGGGCCTCGCCCAGCTCAAGCACACCGGTCGAAGTGTCATGGTTGAGCTAAACGAGAAGTTCGACGAGCGCGAGTTTTCGTCCGCTAACGTGGCGAGCCGGCCCGTCGCCGTCGCAGAAACACGCGACGTGGGTCGCGCCGCTGCGCCCGAGGCCGAGCTCGAGCCGCGGGTGCTGATGGCCGAGCCCGAGCCCACGCCGATTGCGGCAGTCGTGCCGAAGGTCAATCAGGCTGACGGCGTCCGCCTGGTGGGCCGGATCCTGACCGCTGCCACAGCGGCACGATGGCCGATGTACTTGCGCAACGTCAAGCAGCTTTTACGGGCCGCCGAGGGCGGCTTCGACGAGCGCCGATACGGGTTCATAGGGCTGATCGATCTGCTGCGCGCATGTCAGCGCGAGGGCCTCGTGAGACTCGAGCGGGATCGTCGAGGGGGCCTGCGCGTATTCAAGGGGCCGGCGTTGCTGCAGACCGGCCTGTCGCCGGCGATCGCCCCCTCCCAAGGAGTGACCAAAGCCGGGCCCGAAGCCGAACCCCTAGATACACTGGATACGCAACCCCTCGAGGCCACGGACCGATTCGAGCTGGAAGAGCAGGTCGAGGAGGAGGGTCGGTTCAATGTCGAGCCGATGCCGACCGACACGACGGCCGAGCTCCTCGGTCGCGCCAAGCCGAGACGTCCGCACACCCCCGTCGCGGCCGCCGAGCCTGTGGCTGCGCGTGTCCCCCGAAAGGCAGCATCGAAAAAGCCCGTGCCGCGCGCCTCCAGCCGGTCGAGGAAGTCGGCGCGATCGGAAACCACCGGCAAAAACGAGAACTGAAGCACATGGTCGCGGGACGACCATCTGTCCTGTTTCAGCAACAAACAATAGAGCTTTACTTTTTAGCGTTTACCGCTACTGTCCGGACGTTGAGCAGTCCGAAGCTGTAATTGGTTGATTTGAAATAGACAACTCATGATTGTGCCCGGTCTCGATTTGCCAAGGCGAAGGGACCAAATCCGCTTTTGGCTTTCAAGAGTCCAAAATGGGCGCAGGAGGGGGAATTTTTTTGCTGGGAATGATGCGGCGGAACCCAGATCGGGTAGGAGGGACAGACCGTGAGGTCCGTCCCGTCCTCCCACACCACCGGACGTACGGTTCCGTATCCGGCGGTTCAAGCCGTCTTTAAGACACGGCGCCTCTGATTTAACAGTGAAA
>Ga0073934_10000556_pt1 | contig 104708 bp, 70 predicted proteins | sample LarsenN4metaG_FD_76834 | JGI IMG/M metagenome (GOLD analysis project Ga0073934, IMG submission 76834) | Hot spring sediment bacterial and archeal communities from British Columbia, Canada, to study Microbial Dark Matter (Phase II) - Larsen... ...
CGGTCATGCCGGCCTGTCCGCGGGCCAGGCCGGCTGACGATGCGCAGATACTGGTTTCCCAAGCATTACGCCGATGAGGCACAGCGCCTCCGCGTGCCCATCGGACTGGCCCTGGCCTGCGCGCTTGCCGTGTTCGCCGAGCCGACCCGGGCCTCCCTGATTGAGGGAATCCCCTTCGCCATCGTCGGATTGGCCGTCCGCGCCTGGGCGGCCGGCCACCTGGCGAAGAACGAACGGCTCGCCGCCAGCGGACCCTACGCCTTCGTGCGGAATCCCCTCTACTTCGGCACCCTGATCGCAGCGGCCGGCCTGCTTGTGGCCTCGCGCCAGTGGTGGCTGGCGGTTCTTTACGCCGCGGCGTTCCTGTTGATCTATCTTCCGGCGATCGAGCTCGAAGAGCAGCATCTGCGCAATCTGTTCCCCGAATACGAGGCGTACGCGCAGGACGTTCCGCTGCTTGTGCCCCGGTTCCCGCCGATCCGCTCCTCCGGACGGTTCCGCGCCGCCCTGTACTGGAAGAACCAGGAGTACAACGCTCTGGCCAGCGTCACGGCCGGACTGCTGTGGCTCGCCTGGAGGGCGGGCGAACTTGCCCCCCTCTGGCCGTGGTAGCAGATCGTCCGCTACAACAGCCATCGAGGCGCGATCTGGTCCGTCTCGTCGGCGGTGATCATCCAGTCAAGCACCTTGCCTTTCAGGTCGCGGACCAGTTCCTGGTGCTCCGGATCTCCGTAAAGATTTCTCGTTTCTCCGGGGTCCTGTTCGAGGTCGTACAACTCGCCGCCGTTTCCCACGTAGTAGTTCAGCTTCCACCGCCGCGTCCGGACCATCTTGGCGTCCGGATGCCGCACGCCGCCCACGCCCTGCCCCCGCTCGTAGAACATGCCCATCGAGTTGATCACTTCCGGGATGATATTCTCGGCGAAAACCTCGGTGCGCGCTGCGTAGCCCGCGCCGCCGGTCACCAGCGCCGCGAAGCTGCGCCCCTGCATGTTGACCGGCACGGGCGCGCCGGCCAGTTCGAGCAGCGTGGGCGCGAGGTCCACCATCTCGATCAACTCTTCGTAGGTCCGCGCTAGGATCCGCCGCGGCCAGCAGATCAGTAGCGGCGCCTGCACGCTGGCTTCCCAGAAAAGATTCTTGCCCTCCAGCCCGTGCTCGAGCAGTTGGTCGCCGTGGTCCGTTGAAATCACGATGATCGTGTTGGTGGCCCGCCCGGACTGCTCGAGTTCGTCCAGGATCAGCCCGATCTCCCGGTCGAGCATCGAAACCGAAGCGTAGTAGCTGCGGTAGATCCATTGGAGCCGCTCGCGCTCCATGCCGTACTGCGGCCGGCCGCGCAGGATCTGCTTCTGCACGGGCGCCGGCAGCCTGCGGATCTCCTCGATGGTGACGCTCGCCGGCAGCGGAATCTCCACGTCGTCGTACATCGAGTCGTACGGCTCGGGGACCGTGTGCGGAGCATGCGGCTTGAAGAAGGAGGAGTAGAGGAAGAACGGCCGCCGGTCCCGGGCCATCGCGCGGAGCGTCTCGCGCGTGCGCATCCCGGTCCAGGCGGTGGGTGTGTGCTCATAGGCGATCGCTCCGCGGAACGGGTTCTTGGCGCCGGGAACGGTGGCGTGGTAGGGGATCGACGCTCTCGGATCCTGCGCCTTCCGCCAGCGGACATAATCGGAAAAACGGTCCGTGCTCCCGACGCCGTCGTCCAGCTGGACCGTATCCCATCCCATCGTCAGCGCGTGCTCGCGCGTGGGCGGATAATAGTGCAGCTTTCCGACAGCTCCCGTCTGATAGCCTTCGCCGCCCAGCAACTGCTGGAGAAAGACCTCCCGGGAGTCGCACGGCGTGTAGTTGACACGGTTCTTGTGCGAGTGCGGATAGCGGCCCGTGAACGAACTCACCCGCGACGGAACGCATACCGGCGACTGCACGAAGGCGTGGGAAAAGTTCGCCGACCGGGCGGCCAGACGGTCCAGGTTCGGCGTGCGGATCAGCCGGTTTCCGTTGGCGCCGAGGCAATCATACCGAAGCTGGTCGAGCATGATCCAGAGAATGTCCGGTTTCGCCGCCATCTGCGCCAGGGCGGCCGGGGGGCTCGCCAGGAAATTCCGCCGCGTCATCAGGGCCATCGTACCGCGCCGTCCGTGCGACGATAAATGCGATGTCCTGGACCCGACGCTCTTTTCTCGGCGCTCTCTCCGCTCCGTTCCTCGGCGCGCGGGAGTTCGGCTGTGACGTGGCCGTCATCGGCGGCGGAACGGGAGGCTGCGCCGCCGCCCTGGCCGCGCTGCGCAACGGCATGCGCGTGGTGATGACCGAGGAGACAGACTGGGTGGGCGGCCAGCTGACCTCCCAGGGCGTCCCGCCGGACGAACACCCCTGGATCGAACAGTTCGGATGCACCGCCCTCTACCGCGCCTATCGCGACGGCGTGCGCGCCTACTATCGCCGCCACTATCCGCTCACCGCCGAGGCGCGCGCCCGCCGCAACCTCAACCCCGGCGACGGCTCGGTCTCCCGCATCGCCCACGAGCCGCGCGTGTCGCTCGCCGTCATCGAATCGATGCTCGCCCCCTACGCAAGCGGCGGCCGCCTTGTCGTTCTGCTGAACGCCAAGCCGGAAAAGGCCGACGTCGGCCGCGACCGCGTCCGCGCCGTCACCGTCCGCAATACGCTCTCCGGCGCCCGGCACACGATTCACGCTCCCTACTTCCTCGACGCCACCGAGCAGGGAGATCTGCTGCCCCTTGCCGGAGCCGAGTACGTGACCGGGTTCGAATCCCGCAAGCAGACCGGCGAACTCCACGCGCCCGAACAAGCCCAGCCCGGCAACATCCAGTCTTTCACCGTGTGCTTCGCGGTCGACTATCTCGACGGGGAGAACCACGTCATCGACAAGCCGGAAGAATACGCCTTCTGGCGTGACTACATGCCCGATCTCAAGCCCGTGAACTGGCCGGACAAGCTGCTGAGCTGGTCCATGGCGAACCCCCAGACGCTCGCCAGACGCGCCGTCACCTTCGATCCGACCGCCGAACGCAATCCGCCGGGCCTGCTGAATCTGTTCATCTATCGCCGCATCGCCAACCGGCGCAACTTCACCGCCGGAGCCTACCGCAGCGACATCTCGCTGGTCAACTGGCCGCAAAACGACTACTGGCTCGGCAATCTCCACGAGGTGAGCGGGGAGGAAGCCGCGCGCCACCTGAAACGGGCCCGGCAGCTGAGCCTGTCGCTCCTCTACTGGATGCAAACCGAGGCGCCGCGGGAGGACGGCAAGGCCGGCTGGCGCGGCCTCCGGCTGCGGCCCGACATCATGGGGACCGAGGACGGCCTGGCCAAGTACCCCTACATCCGCGAATCGCGCCGCATTCAGGCCGAGTTCACGGTAGTGGAAGAGCACGTCGGCGCCGACGCCCGGATGCGGGCCACCGGGAAGAAACGCGACGAGGTGGCGGCCGAGCCCTTCGCCGACTCGGTCGGAGTGGGCAGCTATCGAATCGATCTGCATCCCAGCTCCGGGGGCGACAACTACATCGACGTCAGCTCCCTACCCTTCCAGATCCCGATGGGGTCGCTCATCCCCAGGCGCCTCGACAACCTCCTGGCCGCGTCGAAAAACATCGGCGTCACCCACATCACCAACGGATGCTACCGCCTCCATCCGGTCGAGTGGAACATCGGTGAAGCCGCCGGCGCGCTGGCCGCCTTCGCGATCACGTCCGGCGCGCGGCCCCGGCAGGTCCGGGCGAACGCGAAACTGCTCGAACAGTTTCAGTCCAGCTTGACGGCGCAGGGCGTCGAACTGGCCTGGCCGCGGATCATGCCACGCTGAGAGGCCGCCCCGCGCCCGCCGCCCAGCTACCGGGTCCACTTCGGTGCGACGGGACTGTCGGCGAGCTCCAGCAAGGCCAGGGCGATCGTGCGAGTCACCGCCGCCAGGTGATCGTAATCGATCTTGTCCCAGTGGTCGCCGAGTCCGTGATAGTCCCCAAAGAGGTAGCCGCTGCTCACCGTGTGCGCGGGAATATTCTTGTCGGCGAACGCCAGGTTGTCGCTCTGGCGGAAGAACGGGTCGCTGAGCTTCTCGTTTTTCGTGACGGAAACGCCCGTCCGCTTGCCGGCCTGCACGACGTAGCCGGTCAGTTCCGAGAAGTTGAAGCCCGTCACGTTGAGCTTCCTCGTCTGATCCCCCTCTGCCGTGTCCGTGCGCCCAAGGTGCTCCATGTTGATGTTGGCGACGATCTTCCCGGCCGGCACGGTCGGATTCCGCAGATACTCCTTCGACCCGAGCAGCCCTTTTTCCTCCCCCGCCACGGCCAGAAACACAATGGTGCGCTTGGGCCGCTGCGCGAGCCGTGCAGCCGATTCCGCGATCGCCAGCAGCGCCGACGTGCCGCTGGCGTCGTCGTTGGCGCCGTTGTAGACGCGGTCCCCCTTCCCCTCGCCAAGCCATCCGATGTGGTCGTAGTGCGCGGAGAGGAACACGTAAGTGTCGCGCAGGTCCGGGTCGCTTCCTGGCAGTACGGCCGCCACGTTGCGCATGGCGAACGGCCTGTCTGCGAAGCCGGACAGCCGTACCGACACCTCCGCCTCCGTCCAGTTGCCAGCGTCGGCAAGCACGTCTCCCTGCCGGATGTGAATCGTGGCCGGCGCCGTCTCGCGCGGGTTCGAGTCGGGCCGCGCCACCCGGACGTTGCTCACCGGCTGCCGGCTGTCGAGAGCGATCACCAACTGCGGCGATGCTTTTCGCACGGCCTGCCGCACGGCGAACAACTGCATCGGGTTCAGTCCCGGCGGCGCCGAAAGCAGCACGATCGAACCCGGCGGAATCGCCGGGACTTTTCCGTCCCCGGATACCCTCACAATCACAGCCGGGATGCCGTAGTGCTCCATCGCCGCGCCCGGCGCCACCGTCACTTGTTCGCGCCGGATGTGGTAGGTCTTGCCGCCGGCGCGGATCAGGAGCAGAAAGTCTCGAAGATCCGCCTCCCGCGCGACGTATGCCGTGTCGTGGAAGTATCCGTTGTTTCCTGCCGGTTCCAGCCCGGCGGCGCGGAACCGGGACGCGATGTATTCGGCCGCGACCGCCTGCCCTCGTGACGGTGTGTCCCGCCCCTCGAGCAGGTCCGACGCGAGAAAAGACAGATGGCCGCGCAGCGAATCGGGCCGGATCCGGTTCAGCACAGCCTGCCAGTCGGTGGAGAGATCCTGGCCGGCGCAGACAGCGGCGGCCGCCATAAAGAGCAAAGCTTTCGTCAAGATTCTTCCAGTCTCCATGTTCCCTACGCCCGCACGGCCGAACGCACAACGTCGACCATCCGCTTCTGTCGTGCCTCCACCGTTGTCATGATGGACCGCACCTTCGCGCGGGCCCGCGCCGGATGGCCGACGATCCTCTGAAGCCGCTCCCACAATTGCGCCCCGCTGGTCTCCTCCACCTCGAACAGCCAGTCGTCCGCACCGATGTCGCGGTACATCTGGCCCTTGCAGGTGTCGGTCGGCTGGCGGACGTAGAACGCCGGCGCGCCGTGCCGCAGCGCGATGAGCGGCGAATGGCACTCCAGGCTCACCACGCACTGCGCCTGCGAATAGATCGAGGCGGCCTCGTCCGGCAGCCAGAACGTGTCCCGCCACACGACATTCCGCCGGATCTCCGCGGGCAGCGGATCCACCAGAACCTCCTTGGCCAGCTCCACCTGATAGGTCATCTCTCCGCAAGCCATCACCTTGCCGCCCGTGTTGCGCACGTAGGCGATGATCATCTCGCGGATCCCGGCGTGGTCTCTCTCCGTGGTCCGGTTGTTGATGGCGTCACGGATGTCATCCGCCGGAACACGGGGAACATTGCGGATGCGGTAGTAGGGTGTGTAGCGAAGCCGCGGGATCGCGACGATGAACCGGCCCGGTTCGAGCCCGTGCGCCTTCATCCACGCAAATCCCCTGGCGTCATCGCGGATGTGCATGCCGAGCTGGCCGTCCGGTCCGAACTCGAGCACCGGCGTCCGCACCCTCTGATTCTTCAAATACCCGGCTGAGATCGTGTCCCGGCAGAAGAAGAACGCGGCCCGGTCCAGGATGAAGCGCAGCTCCGCCGGAAGGTGCGTCGGCGGCAGCCGGGCCGCCCGCTCGCGAATCTGGTTGAGCGTGCCGCCTTCCGGGTCCCGGTCGCCGCCGATGCCCGAGATAGGGTCTGTCGAGACGCCGAAGACGCCCGTGGGCTTCCCTGTCGCCCGCAGGAATGCGGCGGCGTGGCTGCTATCGGGAAACCCGGACCCGGACCCGCTGAGGTAAAGGTCGGTTTCCTCCCACGCCTTCGCCAGTTCGGCTGTATCCGGCTTGCCGCCCGCGGTCAGTCTGCCCTCGACGATCTTCAGGTCCGGGTAGCCCCTCCTCATCATCTCGAGGGCGCTTCCTTTGAGATCACGAGGCCACAGCGTGATCTCCGCCTCCGGAAAATGTTTCTGAAGGACGGAGATCGCGCCCGGAGCGTGGCCGATATCGCCGATGTTGACGCTCTGCCAGCAGTTGCGAAGCAGAATCCTCGGGCGCCGGCGTGTTTGCGCCGGCGCGGCTGCGGCTGCGAGGGCGAGCAGGGAGCGGCGGGTTTGCATGGTGGTCCTGACAGCACAGTTTACCTGCTATACCATGTTTGCGATGAAGCGAATCCGCTCCCGGCGCGATTTCATCGCCGCTTCCGCCTGCCTGGCGGCCACCCTCGACCGCAGCGCGCGCGCGGCCCGGCTCGAGGATCCCCCCTGCAACGCGGCTGGCGAGAGAGTAGGAGAGGTTCAGGCCCAATCCGCCATCGTGCACACGCGGCTCACCCTGCATCCGGAGCGGAACAACCGCGGCTGGTCTTTTCCTGTTCATCCGCACAATCTGAATACCGTCAGCGAACTGGCGAACATCCGCATTCCGGACGGACTGAGCGTGGATGATCTCGAGGGCGCCTGTCCCGGACAGGCCGGCGCGGTCCGCCTGCTCTGGGCGGCCGATCCGAACCTCTCCGGCGCACGGTCCACGGAGTGGTTTGACGTGACCTCCGCCACCGGCTTCGTCCACCAGTTCGCGCTCACCGGACTTTCTCCGTCCACGCGCTACTGGATCGCCATCGAAACCCGCGCCCAGAAAGGCGGGCGGACGCGCCGCGGGGGCATCTCCACCTTCCGCACCGCTCCCGCCCCGGACCAATGGCGGCCCATTAAGTTTCACGCCCTGAGCTGTCAGGACTACGCCTGCCGCGACCTGCTCGATGGTTTCAAAACCTACCGCTCCCTGGCCGCCGATCCGGCCGACTTCGTCTGCTCGATCGGCGACAACGTCTACTACGACCTCGACCTCCCGTTCGCCGTCAACAAAGAGATCGCGCGGTTTCACTGGCACCGCATGTACTCCCAGCCCAGGCTGATGCAGGTCTTTCGCGCCACACCCGGCTACTGGCTCAAGGACGATCATGACAGCCACGAAGACGACAACTGGCCGGACCGCCCCAGCCAGCGGGTCAAACCGATGACATACACCGATCTCGCCCCCGTGTTCGCCGAACAGGTCCCCATGGGGCCGTCCACCTACCGGCGCGCCAGGTGGGGCAAGGCCCTCGAACTCTTCTTCGTGGAAAACCGGGATTTCCGCTCACCCAATCCGGAGCGCGACGGTCCGAACCACACCCTCTGGGGACAGCGGCAGAAGGAGTGGCTCAAAAAGGCCCTGCTTGACAGCGACGCCGACTTCCGTGTGTTGATCAGCCCCAACTGCATCGTCGGCCCCGACCCCACGCACGGCCCGCCCTTTCGCTATCCCGGTGGCGGCGCCGATAGCCACGGCGACGGCGGATACGCCTTCGAGGCGCGTGAGTTCAAGCAGTTCATCCGGGACAACCGCATCCCGAATTTTTTCACCATCAACGGAGACCGCCACTGGCAGTACCATTCCGTCGACCCGGAAACCGGCATGCGCGAGTTCTGCACCGGCGCCGTCACCGATGCCCACAGTGTGCCGGATCCGGTCCGTGATGAGAGAGCTCACCGCTTTCTCCGTCCGCTCGGCGGCTATCTTTCGGTGGCCGTGGAAGGGACCCGGCAGGCGCCGAAACTGGCGTTTCGCCTCCACAGCGTTACCGGTGAAGTGAAGTACGAGAAAATCTTCGGCCCGGCCGGATAACTCCGGCTCCATCCAGGTTCAGCTGTTGTAGACGCGGAGCTCATACACCCGGGCCGCGGCTGCGCCGTTCGTCTCTTGGATCTCGATCCGGAGGCGGTCCGCGGTCACGGGGTCGAAAGTGTGGACGCGGCGGCGGAAGTAGTTGTCGTCGTCGCCGGCCAGTCGGCGCCAGCCCGATCCGTCCGGCGCGAGAATGTCATAACGTTTGACGCAGTCCGGGTAGCGGAACAGCGCCTGCCGCGTGTGGCGGTTGATGTCGGTGTCGAACGTCAGCTGAACCGTGTTGAAGGTGGACCGCCTCGCCAGCCGGACCTCCACCCAGGCGGGCAGCGACCCGGAAACATACAGGTTCGGCCAGCGGTCCGGGCGGTTGCTGCCGCTGACCAGATTTTCCGGGCCGTAGGGGCGCTGCGCCGGATCGATCCGCATCACGAAATGCGTGCCGCGCGTGATCGGATGCCACCGCGTGGGCCCTGGCCGCTCGGCCGCCGTGCAGCCGGCCGGCGACAGGGAGGGCGCGTCAAAGATGTCGTCGAAACGGGCCCAGGACACGCCCGGGATAGGCGGGAGGTGGATCCAGTACATCTTGCGCGGCTCCACCGTCTGGTGGAAGGCAAACCGTACGTAGCCGCGCCAACGGGGAGGAACTGTCGCTGTTGCCGTGGCCAGGTCCGTGGTCGCGCGGAAGTCGTAGACGAACTCCGCCTGCCGGAGCCCGGCGCGAATCTCCACCGCATCATCCCGGCCCGAGACGAGCAGCAGTTCGACGGCGTCGATCCGGCCGCCGGACACGGGAAATATCTGTGCGGCGGGCATGGCGAGGGGATACAACTTGTCGCCTTCCCTGAACTCGAGCGGGGCCTCGCTGCTGGCCGTCACCGCCGCTCCCCGCGCCAGGTCCTCGGGATCCTCGTTGGCGTAACCCGGAACGTAGCAGTCTTGCCGCAGCAGCGTGTGACGCAGTTCCGCCGCGTGGTTGGCGGCCAGCTCGCGCGGCAGGCAGCCGTGCCTCCGGCACAGGGCCGCCGCGATCCCGACCCCCTGGCCGACGGTGGCGCCCGTGCGCAGGACGCGCGTCGAGGAGAAGGCCGCGTACGTCGTCGAAATCGGCCTTCCCGCCATCAGCAGGTTGGTGACATTCTTTGAGTAGCAGGCCCGCAGCGGAATCGCGTAAGGGATCACCCCCGCGTCCTCCCACGATGGTTTCGTGTTCGGCCTGGACCGCGCCAGAATTCCGCCCGGCTTGTGAATGTCGACATACCAGCAGCCGAATCCGATCGCGTCCGGGTGCGTCCGGGGATTGTTGCAGTCATGCTGGGTGAGAAGGTAGTCTCCGGTGATGCGGCGGGCCTCGCGTTTGTACGGCCAGAAGCTGACGAAGTCGAGCCCGTAGTTGCGGGCCTTGTCGCGCTGCGCGCAGCGGTTCTTGATGTGGTCCCATACGCCGAGCAGTTGGCGCAGCGCCTCGTGCTTGATCTCTTCGTTGTCCCGGATCTGATGCATCGGCAGGCCCACTTCGATCCACCAGTATCCCCGGGTGAAATCGCTGTGGTTCCGGCCGACCAGATCCGCTTCCGCCGGAAACGTCGCAATCCACGGCGGCGCTTTGAAGGGGACGGGCGCGCCCGCGTCCCGCGCCCGGAAAAACAGTGTGTTGCCCATCTGTGGCTGGTCTGACGGCTGGTCCGGCGCGGCCGGCTCGTTGAACTCCGATCGCGCCTCCATGCCCCACCGGTGCTCGGCTCCCGCCCGGTAGCCGATGACGCCGTCTCCCGTGGCGTCGACGAACAGGGGCGCCGTAAACAGGAACTTCTTTTCGGTTCCCAACTGCACGCCGTGGACCGCGAGAATCGTGGATGGATCCTTCATTTCCACCTCGCGCACGGTTGTGTTCAAAAATAGCGTCAGGTCTTTCTCCCGCAGAACCCATTCGTAGAGAACAAGGTCCCAGACAGAGTTCATGAGTCCCTCGACATAGGGCTCGTGGTTGCGGACCCTCTCCTCGGTGTGGATCTCGTCGAGGATGCCGGTCTCCTTGCACCAGACGTTATGGTTGCAGCTGACCTCCGGGTAAAGCCGCACCTCGCTTGACGAGTTTCCTCCCAGCATGGACCGCTCGTGCACCAGCGCGGTCCTGGTTCCGTTCCGCGCCGCGGCGATCGCCGCACAGGTTCCGGCGATTCCTCCTCCGATGACGACCACGTCGAAATCGCGGCGGACGACCTCCTCCTTGCCCTCCAGGATGTAGCCGCCGGCGGCGCCCGGCCTGCGGCCCGCATCGGACGGGGACGGCATCGCCGCCGCCGCGGAAGCGACGCCGGCAGGCGGGAGAAAACGGCGAAGCCCTGCCCAGCCCAGCAGCGACTGAAACAGGTTTCTTCGATCGAATGGAATGTTCATATGATGGCCGGCATCGCCGACGCCGGAGTTGCGCCTCCCGCACCACCTCTCTTCTCTGTCACAGCGCGGCATAGCCGCGCCGATACTGGTTCTCCACGGCCATCCATCCGGGGAAAGCCAGGCGACTCATGCCCGAGTTTATCGCAAGCCGCGGAACAGAGTTCCTGGCGGCGCTCCTCCGCCGCATCCGAAGCGACTGGCAGTCCGCACGGACTGAAACGAGCCTTTAGAGCGCCGTCTCCCGACCAGCGAAGGCGCTCCCGTGCTCTGAATACGGTCATTGAACTGGAGGCGGTTGATGGGCCACGAAAGAGCGCCGAAGCTCCTCGAGCGGAAGGAACGGCGTCCCCATTGGAGCGAGCATACCTGGCTTCACACCAGGCTGCTTCCAGCGATCCCGGCAAAACCTGGACCCCCGGTCCCTACTTCTGAACCGGGGGCGGCGTGATCTCCGGCCTCGGCCACGCCGGCGGCGCCAGCGTCTTGTTCCACGCCCGCCACTCCTTCATCAGGCGCTCCAATCGCGCTGGCTCGGCGGAAGCCAGATTGCTCCGCTCGCCGATGTCGCGGGCGAGATTGTACAGTTCGGGCTGCTGGTTATCCCACGTGCGCACCGCCTTCCAGTCGCCCATCCGGATCGCCATGAGATCGCCAAACCGCCAGTATAGGGCGCGGTGCGGGCTGTTGCTTCGGCTGCCGGTGAGATATGGGATCAGGTCGGCGCCGTCGAACTTCCACTCGCGCCGGAGCCGGCCGGCGCCCAGGCTGGCCGCGGTGGCGGAAATGTCGAGCTGGATCACCGGCTCGTCGTACTGGGTCCCGGCGCGAAGCCGCCCCTTCCATTGCGCCAGCATCGGCACGCGGATTCCGCCCTCCCAGGTGTCGCCCTTGCTGCCGCGCAGCGGATGGTTGCTCGATCCGTTCACGGCGTACTTGTTGGTGGGACCTCCGTTGTCGCTCAGAAAGAAGATCAGAGTGTCCTGCTCCAGGCCCGACTCTCTGACCTTCGCGAGAATCGTGCCCACCGCGTCGTCCATCGACTCGAGCATCGCGACGTAGGTCCGGCGTCGCGTGTCCGCGATCTGCTCGTGCTTCTTCAAGCGCCGGTCTTCGGCCTGCATCGGGGTGTGTACCGCGTTGAAGGCCACGTACAGGAAAAACGGGTGCGCCCTGTGCCTGGCCACGAAATCGGCCGCCTCCCTGCCGAACAGGTCCGTCAGATAGCCATCCCACTGCACCGGAGCGCCGTTCCGCTCGATCTCGACGGGACCGACGCCGCCTCTGCCCGCCGGAAAGTACTCGCGCGCTCCTCCCAGGAATCCGACGTACTCATCGAACCCGCGTTTGTTCGGGTGGAACTGGGGTGCCGCGCCCAGATGCCATTTCCCGATCGCCCCGGTCGCGTACCCGGCCTCGCGCATCCGGTCGGCGATCGTCGTCTCGGTCACAGGCAGGCCGAGATTTTCCGTTGTTCCTCCGGCATCGAAAAACGCTTTCGATGTGTGCGCGTTGAACTCGTGGCCGAACCTCTGCTGATACCGTCCGGTCAAAAGCCCGGCGCGCGTTGGACTGCAATACGGACCAGAAACGTAAGCGTTGGTGAAGCGCACGCCGTTGTGCGCGAGCGAATCGATGTGTGGCGTAGCCGCCTGCCTGCCTCCGTAGACGCCCAGGTCGGAATAGCCGAGGTCGTCGGCGAGAATCACGATGATGTTCGGTTTGCGGGTGCGCGCCGCGGCCGCCGGCCAGGCCGCGGCGGCGGAAAGAAAGTGCCGGCGTGTCATGATCGGAGTGTCAGATTCAGAACGTCAGCTTCAATCCTACATGGATCCAGCGCGGAAATCCCGCGCTCGACGTGATGGCGCCGAACAGCGTGTTCACCGGATCGGAGTTCGGCGCGGCCAGGCCCGTGCGATTCAGCGCGTTCAGCATCTCCCATCGGAACTGGAGTTTCACCGGCTCGCGCAGAGTGAAGCTTTTGATCGCCGAAAGGTCCCACGTGGAAAGCGCCGGGCCGCGGACGCCGGAAAAGCGCGTCGACAGGGTCCGCAGATTCTGCGCGAGCTGCTGCGCCGGGTTCCGGTTGAACGCTTCCGTGTTGAACCAGCGGCCCACCCGCCGGTCGGACCCGCTCAGCGCGATCGCGCGGGGTTCGGCGATGAGGATCGCGTTGCCGAATCCCAGCGGCGCGCCGGGATTGTGCTGCCACACCCCTTGAACCTGCCATCCTCCCAGGATGCCTTCGGCGAGGCGGCTTCCGCCCGCCCGCCACCGCCTGCCCCGGCCCACGGGCAGTTCCCAGATTCCGCTGGCTGTGATCCGGTGCGGGCGGTCGAGATCCGAGATCACCTCCTCGAGAGCCGAGTCGCCGGCGTTCAGAAAATTGATTGCCTCCATGAACTTCGACCATGTGTAGTTGACGTTGGCCGTGAATCCCGAAGCGAACCGCCGTTCCCACCGCGCCTGGAGAGAGTGGTACCACGAGTATCCAATCTGTTCCTGCGCCGAGACGCCGGAATACTGTGGATACGGCCGCAGCAGTTGCGATTTGGCGACCGTGCGCCCGGCCAGATCCGTGGCCGGCAACGGGAAGAACGGGTTCGGGACCTGCTGGTTCAAATTGTTGATCGCCGCCTGGTCGCGCACCGGTGACCGGCTGAGGTACTGATTGGGCACCGGGTTGTAGGGCCGCGAAACGCCCAGCCCGGTTCCGCGGGTCCCGACATAGCTGAGCTCTCCCACCGATCCCCACCCGAATTCGCGCTCCACCGAAAAACTGTATCTCTGCATGTAGCCGTTCCGCACCGAATCCGTGAAAAACGAAATCGAGCGGCCGATGTCGGTCGAAAGTCCGCCGCTGGCGCCCGGCGGGTAGGCGATTCCGGAGGGGAAGGGATTGCCGAGCGACGCGGCGAAGCTGAGTCCGTTGTCCACGCTGGCGACCAGGTTGTTGCGAATGTTGTAGCCGCTCTGATTGACGCTGGTCCGGTCGACTCCGATCGGCACGAAGAAGACACCATAGCCGCCGCGGAAAACCAGGCGGGGCGTCGCGGCGAAGGCGAATCCGACCCGGGGTGCGAAGTTGTTCCGGTCGGCGCGCCAAAGCTCGCGCGGCTGGTTCACTCCCGCAAACGTCAGCCCTCCCCGCACCCGGAACTGGGAAACCGGAATCTCCGGGATCGGGCTGGCGGCGTAGGCCCGCGCGGCCTGCGCCTCGATCGGGCTGGCGGCGGCGAAATCAAACCCCCGCACGCTCCTGTTGAACCGCTCGGTGACTGGTCCGTCGTAGTCGTAGCGAACCCCCAGGTTCAGCGTGAGTCGCCGCGTGATCTTCCAGTCGTCGTGGATGTAGGCGGCGGTCGTGGTCGACTGTTCGGCGAGCGAGTCATTGATATCGAGCCGCCCTCCGGTCGGAATGCCGAGCAGAAACGACGCCATGCCCGGCCCGATCGGCGCGACCGGCGAAGTGTCGAGCGGGCCCCGTGTCCAGTCTGTCGAGAAATCAAGCCCCGGTGAAGAGAAGTTGAAATTGTAGTTGTGCTCCCGGTAGAGCCGATGCTCCACGCCGAAGCGCACCGAATGGCCGCCGACGATGCGCGTGAAGTCCGCAAGCCCGGTGTGATAGTTCGTGAAGGCTTTCGTGACGAAGTTGGTGCCGAGCGTCTGGATCCCCTGCACGTTGATCTGCGGGAACGTCCGCGCCTGCTCGGGGATCAGAGCCGACAGGCTCGGTGAGAATCCCGCCGCGGAGACGTCGAAGCCGGACGCCAGCGGATAGAACGACTGCTCGAACCGCGAGAAGCTGTAGCGGACATTGACGAGAAAGTTCGGGTTGACGATGTAGACGTCGTCAAAGCCCGCGCCGGTGTTGTAACGGTAGCGGTTGTTGCCCGTGGCGTCCGTGGGCAGCACCTGGCCTGACCGGTACAGATTGAACCAGTGGTTGTAGCGCACGAAGGCGCGGTGCTTGGGGGAAAAATTGTGATCAACCTTGCCCGTGTAGGTGCGGAAAATATTCAGCTCGTTTGGAAGCCTCACGAAGTTGGCGCGGCCGTCCGCGGTGCCGCCGGCGTTGGGCAGGGGCCAGTAGTCGAGCAGACGCCGCGCCACAGGGTTGATCCGTGATGCCGGAATCACGTTGCCCGCGAACGGCTGGCGTGCGAAGCGCCCCTCCGGAGTCCGCGTGATCGTCGCCGGATCGTAGATCTGGTAGATGGCGCCCACACGGAGCAATCCGCTGAAGTCGCCTCCCCGTTGGGCGGTCTCCGGCACGGTGAACTGCGAGTTTCCCCGCACGATGCCGTGGCGGTGCAGCCCCTCGAAAGAGAAGATCCAGAAGGTGCGGTTCTCGCCGCGATACAGTCCGGGAATCCGCACGGGGCCCGATACGGTCGACCCGTAGCGGTTCTGCACGATCGTCGGATTGGCGGCGCGCCGCTTGGCGTCGTTGACCGGCCCCGTGACCGGGTTGTAGAGAAACTGGCGCTGGAACAGATCCATCGCCTGAATCCGGTTGTTGGTGTGAAAGTCATAAAAGGCGCCGTGCAGCGCATTGGTGCCGGAGCGCAGCGAGAGGTTCACGTTGCCGCCCGGCGCCCGGCCGGAACTGGCGTCATAGGCAGCCGTCGCCACCTTGAACTCGGCCACCAGGTCCGTCGGCGGGGCGTAGGCCGAGTTGGTGCCCCACATGCTTGGCGCCCCGTCCACGGTGAACTCCACGCTGCCCACCCGCGCGCCGTTGACCGCGATGTTCGAGGCCACCTCCACTGCGGGTCCCAGCGTGGGGTGATTCGAAACCGCCAGATTCACCACCCCCGGCGCCAGGCGCGCCAGCGACATGGCCGACCCGCCCGGCAGCGGCAGATCGAGAATACGCTTCCCGTCCACGACCTGTCCGAGCGACGCCGTCTCCGTCTGCACCAGGCCGACCGAAGCCGACACCAGCACTGTTTCCGTCGACTGGCCGATCTGAAGTTCGATATCCAGCGATAGCCGGTCTCCGGCGCGGATTTCGACTCCCCTCCGTTCGTAGTTCTTGAATCCGGGCGCCGCCGCGCGCAGCGTATAGCTGGCGGGCGCAAGGTAAGGCAGTTCGAAATATCCCTGGCTGTTGGCGTTCACGCTGATGCGAACGCCCCGGTCGGGCTGGACAACTTCCAGCGCCGCCCCGGCCACCGTCGCGCCCGACGGGTCAAGCACGCGCCCGCTCAGCAGACCTCTTGCGTCCTGCGCGGGAAGCGGCAGGCCGGACCCGGCGAACCACAGGAGCGCTGTCGCCACCCTCCATTCCGGGTGAAACAGCGGACGGATCCATCTCATGGCAGCACCTCTGGGTGGATCAGAAATCCACTCGGACGATGCTATGACTACGGGGTAGCGGCGTCAAGCGTGCGAGTCGGGTTTGGATCGCCTTGATAGCCTGCGCATGCCGCGGAGCCGTCTCCGCCTCAGCCGCGCCCGGCGGCCGCCGGTTCGTACACGCACCGCGGATCCTCGGCTAGATAATCCCCCGTCAGTGCGAACGCGCGCGAGCGCGAGCCGCCGCACAGGTTGCGGTACTCGCATAGCCCGCACTTGCCGCCCAGCTGGTCCGCGTCGCGGAGCACGCGGAAAAGAGGCGTCTCCCGGTAGAGCTGACCGAGCGGCGCCTGGCGGACGTTGCCGGCCGCGATGGGAAGAAACCCGCTCGGACAGACGTCGCCACGATGCGAAATGAACACCAGCCCCTTCCCGTCGTTGATGCCCGCCCCCCGCGAGATCGCCGGAGGCGTCTGCGCCACCCGGCCGGCCCCCGCCCCAGCTTTCCGCTGCTGCGCCGCATATCGGCGGTAGTGCTGCGCCTCGGTCGTCTTGATGTCGAACGGCGCCGTCAAGGAAAGTCTGTACAGAAACTCGAACACCTCTTCGTATTGTTCGGGCGACAGGTCGAGCGACAGGCCCGCGCGTCCGGTCGTCACCAGGAAGAACACGCTCCACAAGCGCGATTCATGGAGGCCCACGATGCGCGCGATCGACGCCAGCCGGTCGCGGTTGTGCACCGTGACGGTGGTGTTGACCTGCGTTTCCAATCTGATGCGGCGTGCATAGTCGAGCGCGAACATGGTTCGCTCGAAGGAGCCGTTCACGCCCCGAAAGCCGTCATGGGTCGCCGGATCGTCGCCGTCGAGGCTGACCGCCAGGCGCGCCACGCCGCAGTCGCGAATGCGCGTGATCGCCTCCGCCGTCAGCAGGGGCGTGGCGCTCGGCGTGATCGTGGTCCGGATTCCAAGCGAGACGCTCCTTGCCAGCAGGTCGAAAAGATCCGGCCGTTTCAGAGGGTCGCCGCCCGTGAACACCAGCAGCGGATCGCCGAACGACTTGATCTGCTCGAGCAGGCGGAAACCTTCAGCCGTCGTCAACTCGCCCGGGTCGCGGCTCGGTTGAGCCGACGCCCGGCAGTGCACGCACGCCAGGTCGCAGGCCTGCGTCACTTCCCAGATCACCAGGAACGGGGCGTCGTCGAACCGTTTCATGTCTCCAGCATCCTCCCGCCTGCCGCCGGGCGCTGTGACTCCGGTCACTGCCGCGGCCGGCGATCGCCAATAGGCTCGGGAAAGGAGGTATCGATTTATGGTGCTGACACTCGATAAGACCGTGGCCGATCTCGTCATCGAGAATCCCTCCGCGGCGAAAGTGCTCGAACGTTATGGCATTGACTATTGCTGCGGAGGCCGGCAGAAAGCCGCCGAAGCCTTCGAGCGGAGCGGGCTAACGCTGGATCTATTTGAACAGGAACTGGTCCGCGAAGCCGCCCCGCCGGACTCGCGCACCGACTGGATGACGGCTCCGCTGGCGGACCTCGTGGCCTACATCGAACAGCGTCACCACTCCTACCTGCGCCGGGAACTGCCCCGCCTGTCGGCCCTCATGGCGAAGGTCCTCGATGCTCACCGCGACCGCCACCGGGCCTCGCTCGTCCCATTGAGCGAAGTCCTGGACGGCCTTTCTGCCGAACTGATGAGCCATCTGATGAAGGAAGAGATGGTCCTCTTCCCCGCCGTCCGGATTCAGTCGGCCGGCGAGCATTCCTTCGGCTCACTGGAGTGCCCGATGACCGTCATGGAGAGCGAGCACGACGATGCCGGAGACGCCCTCCGCCGCATGCGGGAGTTGACCCGCGGATACCAGGTCCCGGAGGACGGCTGCGCGTCGTATCGCGAATTAATGCGGTCACTGGCGGAACTGGAACAGGACCTTCATATGCACATCCACCTCGAAAACAACGTCTTGTTCCGCCGCATTCGCGGCGCCTGAATCCACCGCTTCAGCGCTCCGGCGGGGGTCGGGGTACACTGAAGGGAATCCCATGACCTGGAGAACCCCCTTCCTGATCCTGCCGGCGGCGCTTGTCCTCGCCCAGACGCCCGCGCCGAAGCCCGCTCCCGCCCCCCGGCCAAAACCGGCCGCCAAGCCCGCAGCGCCGGCCAAACCGAGGCCCGCGGCGGCCGCCAAACCGAAACCGGTCGCGCCGGCCGAACCACCGGTCCTGACCGTGAATGAGGAAAAACTCACCAAGAGCGACTTCGAAACCCTCGTGGCCGCCCTTCCGGACCAGATCCGCGCCCGTTTCCAGTCTCCGGATTCGAGGAAAAAGCTCGCCCAGGACGTCGCCGAGTTGAAGGCCATGGCGCAGGAGGCCCGGCGTCGGAAGATGGACGATGACCCGATCCTCAAAGCGCAGATCCAGCTTCAGGTTGAGCAGATTCTCGCCAACGCTCTCGTTCAGCAAGCCGGCAAAATGGCTGCCCCGACGGAGGCTGAGCTTCGCGCTTATTACGACAGAAACAAAGAGCGCTACGAGCAGGTGAGCGGTCGGCATATTTTGGTCCGCTTCAAGGGCTCCCCTGTTCCTGCCCGCGACGGGCGTGACCTCACCGAAGAAGAAGCCCTCGCCAAGGCGCGGGAGTTGCGCAAGCGCGTCGCCGGCGGGGAGGATTTCGCGGAAGTGGCCAAAAAAGAATCCGACGACTCCGGATCCGGGCAGGCCGGCGGCGACCTCGGTACGTTTGGCCGGGGTCAGATGGTCAAGTCCTTCGAAGACGCTGCTTTCGCGCTGCCCGTCGGAGAATTGAGCGAACCGGTGAAATCCCAGTTCGGCTACCACCTCATCCAGGTGAAGGAACACAAGAACCAGACATTCGAAGAGGCCCGGCCGATGATCGAGCAAGGCATGGGTCCCGAGCGAAGCCGCCAATTTGTCGACGAGGTGAAGAAGAAGGCCACAATCGTGATCGATGACGCCTATTTTGCCGCACAGTAGGCTGTAACCCGGCGCCCAACCCGCTCACCTAGTGGAGTGGCTATGCGTCTGGGCAAGGCGGTACTCCTCGCGGCCGGAACGGTTGGGCTCGCTTCTGCACAGACCGTTCGGCTGAACCCTGCTCCGGCCTACTTTATGCCAGGAGAGGCGGATTCCAACAGCCCCGGACACTGGCGGAACGGCACTTTCTATCTTTACAATTCAAACGGCGCCCCGGTCCGGAGCCAGGGGCCGAACCTGTTCGAACTCCGCGCGACCCGTGCCGTTCTGTTCGACACCTACGACCGCCCGAACCGTTGGATCGAATCGACTTACATCGGAAAGAACGGGGTCGTCTACGCCTGGTACCATCACGAACCGGGGCTCGTCTGTCAGGACCCTCCCCTCACCGCCCCCAGCATCGGGGCGCTGATCTCACCCGATGGCGGCGCCAGTTTCTGGGACATGGGGATTGTGCTGAATTCCGCGGATCCGGCCAATTGTCAGGCCAGCAACGGCTATTTCGCCGGAGGACACGGCGACTTCACTGTCGTCGCGGATCGAGAGCAGCAGTTTTTGTACTTTGTTTTCAGTAATTACGGCGGAGCCGCGTCGACTCAAGGCGTCGCCGTGGCGCGCATCGCAGTCGAAGACCTCGATGACCCGGTCGGCAAGGTTTGGAAGTACCACCAGGGTAGTTGGGACGAGCCCGGTCTGGGCGGCGCTCTCACCCCGGTCTTGCCGGCGGTCGTCGGCTGGGATCAGCGGAACACTGACGCCTTCTGGGGACCATCCGTCCACTACAACCATTACCTCGATCAGTACGTGATGCTGTTGAACCGCAGTTGCTGCGACCCCGGATGGGTCCAGGAAGGAGTATATGTGTCCTTCAACGCCGATCTGAGCCGGCCCGAGTCCTGGAAGACGCCGGCCAAGATTGTCGATGGGGGGAACTGGTACCCGCAGGTCGTCGGACTTCTCGAAGGAGAATCCGATAAGCTGGCCGGAAGAGTCGCCCGATACTTTGTTGGCGGGTATTCGGAGTGGGAGATCGAGTTTGATTTCTGAGACATAGAAGAGAGACTGCGAAATCTTGACATAAAGACACTCATATATATGGACAATCATGGGCTAATTTGATATCCTGCTGTCAGGAGTCGCAGAGAAGCGCCTATGGATATCAATCGTTTCACCGAGAAGTTGCAGGACGCGGTCCGCAATGCCCAAAGCAAGGCTGTCCGGCTGAGCCATCAGCAGATCGATGTAGAGCACCTCCTCGCCGCCTTGCTCGAACAGGAGGGCGGGCTGGCGCCGGCAATCCTGATTAAGGCGAACATAGATGCGGTTGGGCTCCACAAGCGCCTCGTTCAGGAGCTGGACCGGCTGCCCAAGGTGACGGTGGGGTCACAGCCCCCGGACCAGATCTACCTGACGGGCCGGCTGCAACGGGCTCTGGTGAACGCGGAGACGGAAGCCCGCCAGCTTCAGGACTCTTACATCTCCGTGGAGCACTTCCTGCTGGCGGCCATCGGCGACGGCGGCGCGACCGGCCGCATCCTCAAGGAACTCGGGCTGACCCGGGAAGGGTTGCTCAAGGCGATCCGTGAGGTGAGGGGCTCGCAGAAGGTGACCTCGCAGAATCCTGAGGCCACCTACCAGGCCCTGGAAAAGTACGGCCGGGATCTGACCCAACTGGCTTCGCAGGGGAAACTCGACCCCGTGATCGGCCGCGACGACGAGATCCGCCGTGTCATCCAGATCCTCTCGCGCCGCACCAAGAACAACCCCGTTCTCATCGGCGAGCCGGGCGTGGGAAAAACAGCCATCGCCGAGGGCCTGGCGCAGCGCATCGTCCGGGGCGATGTACCCGAGGGCCTGAAGCGCCGCCGGATCGTATCCCTCGATATGGGCGCGCTGATTGCGGGGGCGAAGTTCCGGGGAGAGTTCGAGGAGCGGCTGAAGGCTGTTCTCAAGGAAGTGCAGGATTCGCAGGGCGAGGTGATCCTGTTCATCGACGAGTTGCACACGGTGGTCGGCGCCGGGAAAGCCGAAGGCGCGCTCGACGCCGGCAACCTCCTCAAGCCGATGCTTGCCCGCGGCGAACTGCACTGTATCGGGGCCACCACGCTCGACGAGTACCGCCAGCACATCGAGAAGGACGCGGCGCTCGAGCGCCGGTTCCAGAGCGTGCTCGTCGACCAGCCTTCGGTCGAAGACACCATCTCGATCCTGCGGGGCCTGCGCGAACGCTACGAGGTGCACCACGGCGTCCGGATCAAGGACACGGCGCTCGTCTCGGCGGCCGTCCTTTCCAATCGCTACATCTCGGATCGCTTTCTGCCCGACAAGGCCATCGACCTCGTCGATGAGGCGGCGGCGCGGCTGCGCACCGAAATCGACTCGATGCCGGCCGAACTCGACGAGGCGCTGCGAAGGTCGATGCAGCTTGAGATCGAGCGCGAGGCGCTGAAGAAGGAAACCGACGATGCATCGCGCGAGCGGCTGGCGGGGATCGAAAAGCAGCTCGCCGAGCTGCGCCAGACCACGGAGCGGCTCCAGAACCAGTGGCAGGCGGAGAAGGCCGAGGTCGAGAGGCTGCGCTCGCTCCGCGAGCAGATCGAGAAGACGCGCGCCGAAATCGAGAAGGCCAAGCAGGCCTACGACCTGAACCGGGCCGCCGAGCTCCAGTACGGCAGGCTGGCCGGACTCGAACGCGAGATGGCGGCGGCGGGGGCCAATCTCAACGACAGCGGCGCTCCGCGCCTCCTCAAAGAGGAAGTCGACGAGGAGGACATCGCCGAGGTCGTCGCCCGCTGGACGGGCATTCCCGTGTCGCGCCTGATGGAAGGCGAGATGCAAAAGCTGCTGCATCTCGAAGAGCAGCTGCACAAGCGCGTTGTCGGCCAGGACGCGGCGGTCAAGGCGGTGGCCGAAGCGGTGCTCCGCGCCAGGGCCGGACTCAAGGATCCCAAGCGCCCGATCGGCAGCTTTCTGTTCCTTGGCCCCACCGGGGTCGGAAAGACGGAGTTGGCGCGCGCCCTGGCCGCGGCCCTCTTCGACGACGAGCATGCCATGATCCGCATCGACCTCTCCGAGTACCAGGAAAAGCACAACGTCTCGCGCCTGATCGGCGCGCCCCCGGGTTACGTGGGCTACGACGAAGGCGGCCAGCTGACGGAGGCCGTCCGCCGGCGGCCGTACTCGGTCATCCTGTTCGACGAGGTGGAGAAGGCGCACGCCGACGTCTTCAATGTCATGCTTCAGATCCTCGACGACGGCCGGCTGACAGACGGGCAGGGCCGGGTCGTGGACTTCAAGAACACCATCATCACGATGACCTCGAATCTTCCGCCCGGGCAGCTGCGCAGTTTCTTCCGTCCGGAGTTTCTCAACCGCGTCGACGAAACGATCGTCTTCCACGCGCTCGAACCGGCGCACCTGGAAAAGATCGTCGAGATCCAGCTCGGCACGCTCCGTTCGCGCCTGGCCGACCGCCATATCGACCTCGCGCTGACGCCGGAAGCGATGCGGTGGCTCGTCGACCGGGGCTACGATCCCGCCTACGGCGCGCGTCCGCTCAAGCGCGCCATCCAGCGGGAACTGGAAACGCCGCTGGCGCGCTTGATCCTGGAGGGGACCGTGCGCGACCACCAGCGCGTCCGCGTGAGCGTGACGCCCTCCGGCCTGGAGTTCACGCCCGGTCCGCCCGCGGCGGATGAATCCGCCCGGATGGCCGGCGCGTCTAAGCAATGAGGAGGCCTTTTCAATCATGGGCTCGGTCAGGAACAAACGCGACAAAGCGTATAGCCTTCCAATTCTGCCGATGAAGAACTCGGCCTTGCTGCCCCACCTCCTCATGCCGCTTTCGGTGGGCCGCAGCAAGTCCCTGGCCGCCGTCGAGGCGGCGCTGGCCACAGAGGAGAAAGAGATCGTTCTGCTCAGCCAGAAGAACGCGGAGGCGGACGTGCCCGCGCAGGGTGACTTGTACACCTATGGCACCAAGGCCGTCATTCGCAAGATGGCTCGTCCGAACGAGAATATGATGGAGGTGCTGGTTCTCGGCGTCGAGCGCGTGATGCTGCTGCGCATCGAGGAGACCGAGCCCTATCTGGTGGGCCGCGTCCAGTCGGCGCCGATGCAGGCCGAGTACACGCCCGAGGTCGAGGCGCTGCGGCGATCGGTGATCGAGATCGCCACGCGCGCCGTCGAACTGGCCCAGACGCAGGTGCCCTTCGAGATCAGCCAGCTGGCGGGCGAAGACCAGGATCCGATGAGGCTGGTCTACATGCTGGCCTCGATGTTCAGCCTGGACCTGCAAAAAGAGCAGACGCTGCTCGAAGCGCAATCGGTCGCCGACGCCCTGCGCCTGCTGCACGCCTATCTCACGCACGAGTTGCAGGTGCTCGAGATCCGCGCCAATATCGCCAACAAGGCGCGCAGCGAGATGACGAAGGAGCAGAAGGACTACGCGCTCCGCCAGCAGATGCGCGCGATTCAGCAGGAACTCGGCGAAAAGAGCCCTGAACAGGCGGACCTGGACGAGTTGAGGGAAAAACTCGCCAAGGCGGACCTGCCGGAGGAAGTCCGCAAGGAGGCCGAGCGCGAGTTCAGCCGGATCGAGAGGATGCCGGCGGCCTCGCCGGACCATCACGTCATCCGCACCTACCTCGAGTACGTGATCGAGCTGCCGTGGCGCAAGTTCACCGAGGACAACCTCGATATCGCCAACGCCCGCGCCGTACTCGATGCCGATCACTTCGATCTCAAAGAGGTCAAAGCCCGCATCCTCGAGCATCTCGGCGTGCTCAAGATGAACCCGAAGGCGAAGGCCCCGATCCTGTGCCTGGTGGGGCCGCCGGGCGTTGGCAAGACCTCCCTCGGCCAGTCTATCGCCCGCGCCCTCGGCCGCAAGTTTGAACGCTTCTCGCTCGGCGGACTCCATGACGAGGCGGAACTGCGCGGCCACCGGCGGACCTACATCGGCGCCATGCCGGGCCGCCTCATCCAGGCCATGCGCCGGGCCGGAGCGGCCAACCCCGTCATCATGCTCGACGAGGTGGACAAGCTTGGCCGCGACTACCGCGGCGACCCCGCTTCGGCGCTGCTCGAAGTGCTCGACCCGGAGCAGAACAACACCTTCCGCGACAACTACCTCGATCTGCCGTTCGATCTTTCCAAGGTCCTCTTCATCACCACGGCCAACACCCTCGACTCGATCCCGCGGCCGCTGCTCGACCGCATGGAAGTGCTCCGGCTGCCCGGCTATTCGCAGGAGGAAAAGGTTGAAATCGCCAAGCGCTACCTGATCCCGCGGCAGCGCGTCGAGGCCGGCCTCGACGAGGAGCGGTTCGCCCTCTCCGACGAGGTCATCGCCGCCGTCATTGCCCGCTACACACGCGAAGCCGGGCTCCGGCGCCTCGAACGGACCCTGGCGAAGCTGGCGCGCAAGGCCGCGTTGCACTACGCCGAAGGAAAGCCCACGCCCTTCGTCATCGAGACCGGAAACCTGACCGCCCTGCTCGGCCCGGAGCCGTTCATGCCCGAGCACGCCCGGAAGAACGTCGGGCCCGGCGTGGCGGCCGGTCTGGCCTGGACTGAGACCGGCGGCGAGGTCCTCTACGTCGAGGCCACACTGCTTCCGGACAGCAAGGGGCTCACGCTCACCGGGCAGTTGGGCGACGTCATGAAGGAGTCCGTACAGGCGGCGCAGAGCTACCTGTGGTCCAACGCCGACCGGCTGGGCATCCCGCCGAGGATGTTCAAGGACTGGGGCGTCCACGTCCACGTCCCGGCCGGCGCGACGCCCAAGGACGGTCCGTCGGCGGGCATCACCATGGCGGTCGCGCTGACGTCTCTCTACACGAAGCTCCCGGCGCGGTCCGACGTGGCGATGACGGGTGAAATCACATTGACGGGCCTTGTGCTGCCCATCGGAGGCGTCAAGGAGAAAGTGCTCGCCGCCCGGCGCGCTGGAATCCGGACCGTCATCCTGCCCAAGCCGAACGAGAAGGATCTCCTCGATCTCTCCGAAGACGTGCGCGCCGAGATGAAGTTTCACTTCGTCGAGCACATCGCGGAGGTGCTCGAAACGGCGATTCCGGACCTGGCGGCTTTGCCCAAAGGCAACGGCGCCAACGACGTGCTCGACGAGATCATGGTGTAGCCGGTCCTTCGCCGGCCCCTTGCCGTCTCCTGAGCCATAATGGTGCCATGCAACGCTTGGCGCTGGCTCTGATCCCGATCGCATCTCTGGCTGGCGCGGAAGGGGGCTGGTCGCAGTCCGCTTTCGCCAACGCCGACGGCTGGACTACGTGGGCCGCCCGCCTGGAGATCGCCCCGCGCACCTACGTCGACCAGGTCCACTCCCTCGGCGAGGCAGGCTCGCTCGCCATCTCCGGAAATTCCAACGCCGCCGCCTGCGGAGGCTGGGAAAAGCGGCTTCCGGTCGAGCCCGGGCGCTCGTACCGTCTGGTGGCCCATTACCGCGCGACGTCCGTTCCCACCGAAGGCCTCCAGGTGCTGGCCCGCGCGGACTGGCTTCGCGCCGACGGCGCCCGCGCCGGGCAGCCTGACTACGCCTGGCAGGTGACCGCCGCGGGAGAATGGAAACGGGTCACCATGGATGCGCCCGCGCCGGACGGCGCCGCGGCCGTCAAACTCCAGCTCTTTTTGCAGAACGCGCCCCAGGGAACGGTCTGGTGGGACGAGATCTCCTTCCGGCCCATCGAGCCGCCCGGGCCACGCAAGGTGACCGTCGCGGCAGTGAACCTGCGCCCGCAGGGGACCGGATCGGCGGAGGAGAGCGTACGGCGTTTCCTCGACCTGGTCGACGCCAGGGTCGCGCCCGGCGCCGACGTGATCCTGCTTCCGGAGGGCATCACCATTGTGGGCACGGGCAAGAGCTATGCGGCCGTCGCCGAGACGATCCCCGGCCCGACCACCAGCCGGCTGGCGGAGATGGCGCGCAAGAAGAGCGCCTACGTCGTGGCCGGAATCTACGAACGGGAAGGCGTCGCGCTGTACAACACGGCGGTCCTGCTCGACCGCAAAGGGAATGTCGCCGGCAAGTACCGGAAAGTGTACCTTCCGCGGGAGGAGATCGAGGGCGGCCTCACGCCGGGCAACGAATACCCGGTCTTCACCACGGACTTCGGCAGAGTCGGCGTCATGATCTGCTGGGACATCCAGTATGCCGACCCCGCCCGCGCCCTGGCCCGTCGCGGCGCCGAACTCCTGCTCGTTCCGATCTGGGGCGGCAACGAGGTTCTGGGCAAGGCGCGGGCGATCGAGAATCGCGTGTTTGTGGCCTCCTCCGGCTACAACTATCCGACCTACATCATGGACCCGGACGGCGAGATCCTCTCCGTGGCGCGCGAGAACGCGTCCCTGGCCACCGCGACCATCGATCTGAACCGGCGGTATGTGGACGCCTGGCTCGGCGACATGCGCGGACGGTTCATGAAAGAACTGCGCGTGGATGTTCCGGCCAACGAGTAGGCCCGCCGCCGGCCCGCGGCCGCGATGTCCCGGCTGCCGCTACGGACGCGGCACCAGCCGCAGCGTCTCGACGGTGGCGCCCTCGACCGCTTTGCGCGAATACAGCATCGGGTGATACCGGCCCGAACTCCACTCCCCGATCAGGTCGTCGTAGTGCGGGCTGTCCGGGTTGCCCACCTCGCCCGGCGCGTTCGTCATCACGGATTTGTCCCAGTCGCTCACGTCGAGGATCTCACGATAGCTGGCGCCGGAGGACTGCTGGAAGTTCGACCCGCCCGTGTTGTTGACTGTGTTGGAATCGCCGGGGCGCGAAAAAGGACCACGATGGAACGACGCGCGGTTCACCGGATGGCGGAAGGCGACCTTGTGGACCCGTCCCCAGGTCCATCCCGCCATGTCCGGACCCATCTTCCGCTCGAGTTCGGCGATCGTGTCCCGGAGCGACCGCTTCAGCGCCTCCCCGTTCGGACTTCCGCTCAAAACGCGGAGTGTCGCGGCCAGGTCGACGCGGGAACCGAGCGCCTGCCCGAACAGGTTGGCCGGCAGTTTCGCCGACCACAGCTCGAAGATCATCGCCTCGATCGAGTCCGCTGACAGCCGGGCGTCCCAGCGGACTATGCGCGATACGATCTCCTCCTCGCGCACGCTCAACTCCCCCTGGGCGCGGATCCAGTTTTTCACCGCCGCCTGGAACAACCGAGCCGGGTGCGACAGCACGTCCTGCTGCATGGCCTCGAAATCGGCCACGCTGAACTTCTCCTTTTGTCCGAGCATTTCGACGACGCGGTTGAAACGGAACGGCGCGGCCCACTCATAGGCCAGCGCGTGGGGGTAATCCGGCGGCAGAATGTTGTGGTTGGCCGTCGCGATGAAACCCTCCGGCGGATTGAACTTGCGGGGGTTCTGGCTGGCCGGCAGGAACCCGCTCCATTCGTATTCGCCTGTATGGCCCGGAACCGGCAGCAGCCCGGACCATCCCTTCCGGATCGGGGCCAGCCCGGCGGCCACCCACCCGATGTTGCCTGCGCGATCGGCGTACACCAGGTTTTCCGAGGGAAGCTTGTACTGGTTGGCCGCGCTTTCAAACTCGGCCCAGTTCCTGGCGCGCGACACCCTGAGGGCGCCCAGATAGCCCGCCGTCCCCGGTTCCGAACCGACCCACCGGAGCGCGTAGGCTCGGTGCCGCCCCAGATCCTCGGCGATGACCGGCCCGTGAATCGTGTAGTGCAGCGCGAGGCGCCGCGGCCGCTTCTCGCCCTTGACCGGCAACTCCTCCTCGATCACCCGCATCTTTCGCCACTCGCCCTTATAGAGATAGCGGGTGGGATCCTGCGGGTCGAGCTTTTCAACGTAGATGTCCCCCTGATCGATCCCGACGATCGTGAAGCCGAAGCCGGCCTCCTCGTTGTGTCCGAGCGCGATTCCCGGCAAAGCGGGTTCGCCCGCGCCGATGACGTTCCACCCCGGTCCGACCAGGTGCACGGTCTTCCGCAGCGAGGGGATGTAGATCGGCCGGTGCGGATCGTTGGCCAGCAGCGGCTTGCCGGTCGCCGACCGGGCTCCGCTCACCACCCAGTTGTTGCTGCCTTCGATGTCCGGAATGCGCACCGGACCGATGGCGTCGTTGTAGTCTTTGAGAATCGCCGGGCTGATGCCTTCGAGATCGAGATCCCGGGGAATCTCAATCGGGACGGGCGGATCGGCCGGCATGTGCTTCCGCACGATGTCCAGGCCGAACCGCTGGATGTCTTGGGCGCGCGCCACTTCGCGCGAAAAGTTGCGGATCATCAGCAGCCCGGCGATACGTGCGCAGACGTCCTCCGGCTCCCAAAGGCCCGGGTCGTAGCCGGCGATCTGGAACTCGACCGGGCGCTTTCCCCCTAGCGCCCGGATGTAGGCGTTGATGCCGGCGACAAATGCTGTGGCGATCTGCCGGGCGTCCGGCGAGTAGGAGTTCCATTCCTGTTCCCAGTCGCCGCGGTACTTGACAAGCCGGGCGATGCGGTCCCGGCCTACGTACGCCGGCCCGAGAACCTCGGCGAGCCTGCCGGTGCCGACGCGGCGCCAGGTGTCGATCTGAAAGAGACGGTCCCGGGCGGCGATGTAGCCCTGCGCGAAGAACAGGTCGTCGGCGGTCTGCGCGTAGATGTGTGGGATCCCCCACTTGTCGCGCAGGATCTCCACCGGCTTCTGAAGGCCGGCGAGCGGGATGTCGGCGGCGGGCATCGCGAGCGCCGCCGCGAGCAGGATTCCAACGAAGCGTCTCATTCATTTCCCTCTCGACAGTAGATTCGCCGCCGCGGAGCGGAAGCCGGGATCGCTGAACCGGGTGGCGCGGCGCGCGGCGGCCGCCAGTGCGGCCTCCGCGAAGCCGAGATGCCGGATCTCGCCAGCGGCCTCCAGGCCGCTTTGGGTCGCCCCCGGCGACGCCTGCGACAGTTCCCGGATCCAGTGCGCTGTGCACGATGCCAGTTCGCCTTCGGGGGCCAGAATGTGGACCAGGCCGTAGTCGCGGGCTTCTGAGGCCGGAAACCGGCGGCCGGTGAGCGTCAACTCGCGGGCCCGCCGCTCGCCCATGGCGTCCACCAGCGCACGCCAGATCACATACGGCCACATCCCGATCCGGACTTCGGGAAGCGAGAACCAGGCCGTGGTCTCGGCGATCACGACATGGGCGTTGGCCACCAGGCCCACACCGCCCGCCACCACGCCGCCCTGCACGGACGCGATCAGCGGCTTGCGCATCCAGTATCCGGCCGTGAACAGCTCCGTGTGGATCTGGGTGCGCCGGGCTGCGTCCGGCTCGAGCGCCTCGGCCAGGTCCATTCCCGAGCAAAAGGACTTGCCCTCGGCGTCGATCAGAACAAGATCCACTAAGGGATCTTCGTTGGCGGAGCGAAGCGCGCTGACCAGTTCGTGGCAGGCGGACGAGTCCAGCGCGTTGCGCCGGCTGGCGCGGTCGAGCGTGAGCCGTTGCAGCCGGCCCTCGCGGACGCTACGCAAGTTCCTTCACCTCCACTTCGATCTCCATGCGCAACAGCGCGGCGCCGAGCGTCTTGCCCTGGGCGTCCAGCCGCAGCGACAGCGTCCCCCCTCCGCCCAGCGCCTCGTGAAGCAGAAAGTTGAGCGCGCCCAGGTTGGGAAGTTCATAGCGCTCGACGGCTCCTTTGACCAGGGCGCCGAAAAACATCTTCACCCTCTCGGCCGTGACCTCGCGGACCAGGATCGGATAGTGCCTGGGATCGTAGGCGATCACGCCGATGTTGGCCGTGTCTCCCTTGTCGCCGGAGCGCGCGTGCGCGATGCGGGATAGCGGGATCTTCACTCCACCACCTCGACGCGGGTTTCGATCAGTTCACGCGGGACCAGCGCCGGCCAGTAGGCGACCACTTCGCGGACCGGCGGGCGTCCGTCGCCAAAACCGGTGGCCGTCGGCGGGCCGCTCAGCACCAGCGGAATCAGTTCGCGCGTGAAGCGGTCGACGGCTTTGCGGTCCTGGCCCCGCACGCCGATCCGCAACTGCACTTCCGGGGGCTCGGGAGCGGGGCGCGCGGCCGGGCCGTGGCAGGCGTTGACTCCAAAAAACTCCGTGGCGATCTCGTCGAACCGCAGGCCCAGGTCGGCCAGCCGCTGGCGCACGATCCCGGCCGCCGTCCGCGCTTTCGCCAGCGCGTCCGGCCAGCTGTAGACGAGCGTTCCGACCGCTTTCCACCCGCGCGAATAGCTGATGGAGACCTTGAGAAACGGCGTCCGCGGCGCGCCCTTGATGCCGCTGACCCGGACGCGGTCCGGCCCCTCCTGCTCGAGCTGGATCGACGTGAAGTCGGCGACACAATCCGGCGTGATGTAGCATTTCGGGTCGCCCAGTTCGTAGAGCAGCTGTTCCTTTACCGTGTCCAGGGAAACGCGACCCCCCGTCCCCGGATGCTTGGTGACGACGAATGTCCCGTCCGGATGCGCCTCGACGACGGGGTAGCCGATGTTGGCGAAATCAGGGATCGACTCCCAGTCCGCCTGGCAGTTGCCGCCCGTCGACTGGGCGCCGCATTCGATGATGTGGCCGGCGATGGTTCCCGCCGCCAGACGGTCCCAGTCTGTTTCGCTCCACGAGAACTCGTGCGCCATGGGCGCCAGCGCCAGCGCCGTGTCCGTCGAGCGCCCGGCGATGATCACGTCGGCTCCCGTCCGCAGCGCGTCGACGAGCGGGAAGGCGCCGATATAGGCGTTCGCGCTGAGGACGGCCGGACGGATCGCCGACAGGGGCTCGCCGGTGTCCATGCTCTTCATGGCGTGGCCGGCGGCCGTGAACGAGTCCAGCCGGTCGTAGACGTCGTCGCCGAGAACCACCGCCACTTTCACCCCCGGAGCCAGCCGCCGGACCTCCCGCGCGCAGGCCACCGGATTCACGCCGCCGGCGTTGGCGATGACCTTCACGCCCCTGGCTCGAATCGTGTCCGCGATGCGCGCGATCAGGGGAGGGAAGTCGCGCGCGTAGCCCAGGGCAGGATTCTCCTGCTTCTGCTTCTGGAGAATCGACATCGTGATCTCGGCCAGGTAATCGAGCACGAGATAGTCGAGCGGGCCCTGTTCGACCAGGCGCACCGGCGCCTCAAGCCAGTCGCCCCAGAATCCCTGCCCGTTTCCGATCCGTATCATAGCGTCTCCAGCGCGAGATGGCCCCGATGCCCCGACGCGCAGGCGACCTCGAGGGCGAACGAAAGCGTCTGGCGGGACTTGAGCGGATCAATCAGCGCGTCCACGTGTCCGCGGGCTGCCGCATAATGGGCGTCGAGCCAGCGCTCGTAGTCCGCCCGCGTCGTCTCGATCTTCGTCCGCAGGTCGTCGGACAGGGGCTGGCCCGCCTGCTGTCGCCGTTCGATCTCCGGTCCGTGAACCGCTTGCACGGCGGCGTCTCCCTCCATCACTCCGATGCGGGCCGTGGGCCAGCCGAACGTGAAGTTCGGATCGAAGCCCTGGCCGGCCATCGCATAGTACCCCGCGCCGCTGGCGTGATTCAACGTGAGGACGACTTTGGGCACCGTGGCGCAGGCCATCGCTTCCACCATGTCCGCGCCGGCCCGGATGATGCCCTCCGTTTCTGCCTGGACGCCGACCATAAAGCCCGAGACATCCTGAAGGTAAACCAGCGGAACGCCGCTTCGCTCGCAGCTTTCGACGAAGTAGGCCGCCTTTCGGGCCGATTCCGTGTAAATGATGCCGCCGACGCGGGTCTGTCCGTTGAGCTTGAGGAACCCGCGGCGATTGGCGACGACCCCCACCGGGCGGCCCTCCAGACGGACCGAGGCGCAGATCAGCTCCGGGGCATGGTCGGGCTGGAACTCCAGGTAGTCCCCGGCGTCGAACAGACAGTCGATGATGCGCCCGGCGTCGTAGGGTTTCCGGTGGTCGGCCGGCAGGATTTCGTACAACTCGTCGGCGGGACGGGCCGGCGGCGCCGCGGCCTCGGCGCGGCGCGGCGGCGGCGACGGCATCGCGCGGAACCGTTGCCGGATCTGCCTCAGGCAGTCGGCGTCGTCCGCGGCCAGATAGTGCGCGACGCCGCTGATGCTGGTGTGCATGCGGGCGCCGCCGAGCGCCTCAGCCTCGACCACCTGGCCGGTGGCGCCCTTGACGAGGTTGGCGCCGCCCAGGCCCATGAAACTGGTTCCGTCGACCATGAAGATCACGTCGCTCAACGCCGGCAGATACGCCCCCCCGGCGATGCACGGACCCATCACGGCCGCGATCTGCGGCACGTGCAGCTTCCGCCGCATCAGCGAGTTGTAGTAGAAGATCCGCCCCGCGCCATACTGGCCGGGAAAGATTCCGTCCTGGAGAGGCAGGTTGACGCCGGCCGAATCCACCAGGTAGACGATCGGAGCCCGGTTCCGCATGGCGATCTCCTGGGCACGGAGGATCTTGTGGATCGTCTCGGGCCACCATGCGCCTGCCTTCACCGTGGCGTCGTTGGCGACCACGACCGCGGGGCGTCCCTCGATCCGGCCGACGACGGTGACAACGCCGGCGGCGGGCGCCTGCCCGTCGTAGCGGTCGTGGGCGACGAGCAGACCCACTTCGAGCCAGGGGGAACCGGCGTCGAGCAGCTTCGCCACGCGCTCCCGCGCGGTGAGCTTCCCCGATGCGTGCTGCTTGTCGATCTTCGCCTGGCCGCCCCCCAGCCGGAGCCGGTCTTCGAGGCTTTGCAGGCGATCAACGGCCTGTTTCATTCGTTCTCGTGAGGCGGTTTCCATCGTGGACTGCCGTGCGCCCGGCGCGGAAATCACCGGCCGCGCGCCGCGGGGTCTTTGCACTCCAGTATATCGGGTACGTTACGATAAACCGATGCTCGCGTTCGACTCGCGCGCCGCGCGCGTGGCCTGGACCGTGGCGCTGACCGGCCTTCTGCTCGGCGCCGTGTACGCGATCCGCCACACTCTCCTCATGTTTGTGTTCGCCATCCTTCTGGCCTATCTGCTGGCGCCCGTCGTGATGATCGTGGACCGGTTCTCGTCAAGTCGCTTCCCGCGGGCTCTCTCGCTCGGCATCGTCTACGTCGTGCTGCTGGGCGCCGCGGCCGCCGTTTTCAGCGTCGCCGGCTCGCGCGTGGCCGCCGAGGCGTCGCAGCTGGCCTCGTTCATTCCGGCCTACATCCGGGAGCCGCAGAGGCTCGAGCAGCTTCCCCTGCCATGGTGGCTCCGGACCTATCAGCAGGAGCTGATGAACTTCGTCATTGAGCAGATCCAGGCGAGGCAGGACCGGATCGTGCCGATGTTGACCTCGGCCGGCAAAGGTCTGGTCAGCGCTGTGGGCAGTGCGGTGATCCTTGTGATCGTTCCCATCCTCAGTTTTTTCTTCCTCAAGGACGCGCCGGAGATCCGCGACGAGATCGTGGCGCAGTTCCCGCCGGCCCGCCAGCCAATGGTGCGCGACCTGCTGGCGGACGTGCACCTGCTGATGGGCCGGTTTGTCCGGGCGATCGTTTTGCTCGCCCTGGCCACCTTCACCATCTTCTCGATCGCGCTGGGCCTGTTCGATGTGCGGTTCGCGGCGCTGCTTTCAGCGCTGGCCGCCGTGGGCGAGTTCATTCCGGTGGCCGGACCTGCCGCCACCGGCGCGGCCATCCTGCTGGTGGCGATGCTGAGCGGGTCGGGTAACGTCCTGGCGCTGCTGGTGTTCCTGATCGTCTACCGCCTGTTTCTCGACTACGTGTTGCAGCCCTACCTGATGGGTCACGGGGTTGAGTTGCCGCCGCTGGCGATCGTGTTCGCCATTCTCGCCGGAGAGGAACTGGGCGGTATTCTGGGAATGTTCCTGTCCATCCCCGTGCTGGCGATTCTGCGCATCGTCTATGTCCACTACCGGAAGCACCAGTCTGTCGCGGTTTAGCCTGGCTTTGTTTGCGGCCGTCCCCGCCGCCGCGCACATGGTGTCGATCAGCACCGGCGAGATCCGGCTGGAAGGGCAGCGGGCGCGGTACGAGTTCCGGATGCCGATTTACGAGATCCAGCACGTGGAGGATCCGGAGAAGACGCTCGCCGGCGCGATCCGCTTCCACGCCGGCGGCGCCGAGGCGCGGCGGATCGACTACACTTGCCGCCGGGTCGAGGCGGAGAGCGCCCTCGTCTGCGCGGCCACGTACGAGTTCCCGCAGCCGGCCGACGAACTCGAGGCGGTCTCGCGCTTCCACACGTTGACGGTTCCCAATCACGTGCATCTGTTGCGCGCCGTCCGGGGCGACTTCAGCGACCAGGCCGTGCTCGACCTGTCGTTCCCGAAAGCCCGGCTCCGGTTTCGCCCGCCCACGCCGGCCGAGAAGGCCGCGCAGCAGTCCGTGGCGGGCGCGCTGCGTGCGGCGGGGGGAACGGCCCAGTGGCTGTTCCTGTTCGCGCTGGTGCTGGCGGCCCGCAGCCGCCGCGAACTGCTCCTGCTGGCGGCTATGTTTGTGGCCGGCGAGACGGCGTCCTGCCTGATCCTGCCTGCCACCTCCTGGAATCCCGCGCCGCGCTTTGTGGAAGCGGCCTGCGCGCTGACGATCGCCTACCTCGCCGTGGAAATCCTGCTGCTGCCGGCGGCGGGGCAGCGGTGGCTGGTGGTCGCCGTGCTCGGCGCGTTCCACGGCCTGTATTTCTCGCTGTTCATTTCGAGCAGCGGGTACGAGGCGGGCTGGGTGCTGGCCGGCGTGGCCGCAGCCGAGGCCGCCTTGATCGCCGGACTAGCATGGCTGCTGTCGAAGTTGCGGCGGCCGCTCGCCGCGATCCAGCCGGTCCGGACCGCCTCGGCGCTGCTGCTGGTGACGGGACTGGCGTGGTTCTTTCTGCGCCTGCGGAGCTGACAGCCGGCGCTGCGCCCGGGCCGCGGTCAGGTCAGCTCGATCGCGCTGAAGAAGTACGGAATCTCGGCGGCGGCGGTCTCCACCGCGTCGCTTCCATGGCAGCAGTTGCGCTCGACGTTCTCGCCGAACATCTTCCGGATGGTGCCTTCGGCGGCCTTCTCCGGGTTGGTCGCGCCCATCAGTTCGCGCCACGCGGCGATCGCGTTGTCTTTTTCGAGCACCATCACCACGCAAGGGCCCTCGGTCATGAACTCGACCAGGCCGGCAAAAAACGGGCGCTCTCTGTGAACGGCGTAAAAACCCTCGGCCTGCTTCCGGCTCATCTGGATCTTCTTCATGCCGACCACGCGGAATCCGGCCTCCTCGGCGATGGCGAGGATCCGGCCGGAAAGGCCGCGGGCGACCGCGTCGGGTTTGATAATCGCAAAAGTGCGTTGACTCATAAACAGGACTTGACTTTCTCTCCGATCTCGGCCGGCGACTCGCACACCTTGATTCCCGCCGCGGCCATGGCCGCCATCTTGTCGCTGGCCTTGCCGGAGCCGCCGGAAATGATCGCGCCGGCGTGGCCCATGCGGCGGCCGGGAGGCGCCGTCTGGCCGGCGATGAAGCCGACCACGGGTTTGCGCACGTGATCCTTGATGTAGGCTGCGGCCGTCTCCTCGGCCGTTCCTCCGATCTCGCCGATCATGACAATGACATGTGTGTCGGGATCTTCGTTGAACAGCCGCACGGCGTCGGTGTGAGTGGTTCCGATGATCGGGTCGCCGCCGATGCCGATGCAGGTCGACTGGCCGATTCCCATCGCCGAGAGCTGGCCCACGGCTTCGTAGGTAAGCGTCCCGGAGCGGGAAACCACGCCGACGTGGCCCTCGCGGTGTATGTGACCCGGCATGATGCCGATCTTGCACTTGCCCGGGGAAATGATGCCCGGGCAGTTCGGGCCGATCAGGCGCGTGTTCCTTCCTTTCAGGTACTGCCATGCCTTCACCATGTCGGCGGTGGGAATGCCCTCGGTGATGCACACCACCAGCGGCAGCCCGGCGTCGGCCGCCTCCATGATCGCTTCGGCGGCGTAGGGCGGAGGCACGAAGATCACGGACGCGTTGGCGCCGGTCTGCTTCACCGCGTCGGCGACCGTGTTGAACACCGGCCGGTCCAGGTGCGTCTGGCCGCCCTTGCCGGGCGTCACGCCGCCGACGACGTTGGTCCCGTAGGCGATGGCCTGCGAGGCGTGGAAAGTGCCCTCCTTGCCCGTGAAGCCCTGTACGATCAGGCGCGTGTGCTCGTTGACCAGGATGCTCATTGTTTCGCCAGCCTCACTACCTTCTCCGCGGCGTCCTTCATGTCCGCGGCGACGGTGAAGTTGAATCCGCTCTCCTCGAGGATCTTGCGCCCGAGTTCGACGTTGGTGCCCTCCATGCGGATCACGATGGGAAGCGCGATGTGGAGTTCGCGGGCGGCCGACACGACGCCGTTGGCGAGGCGGTCACAGCGCAGGATGCCGCCGAAGATGTTGATCAGAACCGCTTTGACGCCGTCGTCGGAGAGGAGAATGCGGAAGGCGTTCCGGATCTGCTCCTCGCTGGCGCCGCCGCCCACGTCGAGGAAGTTCGCCGGGTTGCCGCCGGCGTGCTTGATGATGTCCATGGTGCCCATGGCGAGGCCGGCGCCGTTCACCATGCACGCCACGTTGCCGTCGAGCTTGATGTAGTTCAGGCCGAACTTCGAGGCCTCCACTTCGAGTGGCTCCTCTTCATTGGTGTCGCGCAGTTCGGCCAGGTCCTTGTGCCGGAACAGGGCGTTGTCGTCGATGTTGAACTTGGCGTCGAGGGCGAGAACCCGGCCGTCTGTGGTCAGCACGAACGGATTGATCTCGGCCAGCGAGGCGTCGGTCTCCTCGTATGCCTTGGCCAGCGCCATCACCGCCTGCGTGGCGGAGCGGGCCGACGCGGCCGGAATGCCCATCCCGTAGACCAGCTTCCCGGCCTGGAACGACTGGAGGCCGAAGCCGGGCTCGATGACCTCCTTGAGTAGCAGGTGCGGCGTCCTGGCGGCCACCTCCTCGATGTCCATGCCGCCGGCGGCCGACGCCATGAACACGTTCCTGCCCTGCCCGCGGTCGAGTGTAATGCCCAGATACAGTTCGCGCTCGATCGGCAGAGTTTCTTCCACCAGCAGCCGCTGCACGATCCGCCCCTCCGGACCCGTCTGGTGCGTCACCAGACGCATGCCCAGAATCTTCGACGCCACCTCGCGGCACTCGGCGGGGTCCCGGGCCACCTTGACGCCGCCACCCTTGCCGCGGCCTCCGGCGTGAATCTGCGCCTTGACCACGACGCTGCCGCCTAGTTCGGCGGCCGCCGCCACCGCCTCGTCCACCGTGAAGGCGACTTTGCCGCGCGGCACAGGGACCCCGTATCGGGCCAGGATCGCCTTGGCCTGGTATTCATGGATTTTCATAGGGAAACTGGGGCCGTATGATAGGCTGAATCATCACTATAACATGCTCTTTCTCGACTTCCTTCACCGGGCGGCCGGCGGGCGCTGTTTGAGCGAAGAAGAGGCCGCCCGGGCGATGACCTTGATCCTCGAGGGCCAGGCTTCTTCAGTGCAGATCGGGGCCTTTCTGGTCGCGCTGCGGATGCGCGGAGAGACCGCCGATGAGATCACCGGCTTCGCCCGCGCCATGCGGCGGAAGGCGGCTGCCGTGGACCCCGGCCCCGATCCCGTGCTGGATACCTGCGGCGCCGGCGGCGACGGCCACGGCACGTTCAATATCTCCACGGTCGCGGCGTTCGTAGTCGCGGGCGCCGGCGTCCGGGTCGCCAAGCACGGCAACCGGTCCTTCTCCAGCCGCTGCGGCAGCGCCGACATTCTCGAAGCGCTGGGCGTGAAGGTGACGCTCACGCCCGAACAGATGGGCCGCTCGATCCGCGAAGTGGGCATCGGGTTTCTGTTCGCTCCCATGCTGCATCCGGCGATGAAGCACGCGCAGCCGGCGCGCGTGGAGCTGAAAATGCGGACCGCGTTCAACCTGCTCGGCCCCCTCACCAATCCCGCCGCAGCGGCCTATCAGGTGATCGGCGCGCCCTCGCCCCGAGCCGCCGGACTCATGGCAACCGCGCTGTCGCGCCTCGGGACCAGAAGCGCCTATGTCGTCCACGGGGCGGACGGGATGGACGAGGTGACCACGACGGGCGCCACCGCGGCATGGCATGTTTCCGGCTCCGATGTCCGGGAACTCGAGTTCACGCCCGAGCAATTTGGCCTGCCGCGGGCGGCGCTGGACAGCCTGACGGCCCCTGACGTCGAGGGCCATCTCGCCATGGCCCGGGCGGTCCTGGACGGTGTTCTGGGCCCTGCCCGCGATATCGTTCTCGCCAACGCCGCGCTCGGCCTGATGGCGGCCGGCCAGGCCGCGGGCCCGGCCGATGGAGTGGCGAGGGCAGCGGACTCCATCGACTCGGGCGCGGCTCGCTCGAAACTCGCAATGCTTGTCGAGTTTACGAATTCGTAGCGGCGGGTTGCGCGCGCAGACAGACGCACAGAACCGTGATGGCGCCGATCGCGCTCGCCAGCGCGACTCCCAGCGGAAGCCAGATGAACCACGCCAGGTGCGATTCTGTTTCCTCGGCCAGCGGCGCGGCGCTGACCTGCGAAATCGTGGCGTATCCCCTCCGCCCGCTCCACACGGCGACCACATGAATCTGCCATTCTCCCGTTTCAGGGTTCAAGCGCAGGCCCTGGGCGCGAGCCTCCCCCGCGGCGTTGGTCACCATCGTCAGTTGCTTGCCGCCGGCAAAGTCCCCTCCGGGGCCCAGTTCGGGCAGGCGGAACGTGACGACCGCGTTGAGGACGGGCCGGCCGGCCGGATCCCGCACCTCCACCACCGGGATGAAAGGATTGGGGTCCCGCACGTTGTGGACCGCGCCGTCGCCGGCGGTCACGATGACCTTCAGTTCCTCCGCGGCGGGGACGGCGCCCCAGGCCGCAACCGAGGCCATCGCCGTGATCCAGATTCGCACACACTATTAGTGCGGGCGGGCGGGCGGATTTGCGGACTTTCTTCGCGGATCTTACCGCCGCTGGCAGCGGGCGCAGAAGTGCGTTCCCCGCTGCGCCGCCACGATGCGGCGGATCGGCGCGCCGCAGGCGGGACACGGCTCTCCCTCCCTGCCGTAGACCTGGTGCAGACTCTGAAAGCCGCCTCGCTCGCCGGCGGCGTCGACGTAGTCGGAGATGGAGGAACCCCGGTGGCGGATGGCCAGCTCGAGCAGTTCGATGAGCACCCGGTGCAGCCGCAGCGCCCGATCCTTTCCGAGTCGCCGCGTCCGGGCCAGTGGGTGGATCCCGGCCCGGAACAGCGCTTCGTCGGCGTAGATGTTGCCGATTCCCCGCACGAACGTCTGGTCGAGCAGCAGCCGCTTAAGCTGCGTGTCGCGCCCGCGCAGCCGGGCGGCGAACTCCTCGGCGGAAATCTCCAGCGGGTCGGGGCCCATCCCCGCCGGCTCGGCGTCCAGCAGTTGGAGCGACCCGAACTGCCGGATGTCGTCGAAGTTCAGCGTCATTCCGTCGAGTTCGATCCGCGCCCGCGTGTACGGCCCCGGCGGATGGTCCGCCAGGAGCCGCCCGGTCATCCCGAGTTTCACCAGAAGCCCGCCGGTGTCGAAGGCCAGCCAGACGCGCTTGCCGTGGCGGCGGACATCCCGGACGGTTTGGCCGGCGATCCGTTCCGGCCGGTCCCGGGAAACGCGGGCGCTGAGTAAGCGGACCGACAGAACGCGCCGCCCGGCCAGCCGTGGCCGCAGCGACCGGACGATTGTCTCGGCTTCCGGAAGCTCAGGCACGAGGCTCGGTGTCGACCAGGATTTCGCCACCCTCCAGGCGTACCCCGTAGCGGCGCTGGACAATGCCGGCGCCCGTGTCGCAGACGCCGGTGACGCAGTCGAACTCCCAGCCGTGGAACGGGCAGACCACGATGTGGCCGTGCAGCGCCCCGGCGGCGAGCGGCGCGCCGCGATGAGGGCACGTCCCGTCCATCGCATACAGGCCGCCGCCGGTGTTGCAGACCAGAATCCGGCTGTCTTCGAGGGCGATCTCCATCATGCGTCCCGGCGGCAGATCTTCCAGCGTTCCTGCCAGGAGAGAGGGCATACTAGACTAAACTACCATGCGCTTGCGCCTCCTCCTGATCGCTCTGGCGGGCCTCGACTCCTGTAACCGGCCGGCGTCGAACGTGATCGGCGTCGTGCCCAAAGGCGCCAATCACATCTTCTGGCAGACCGTGCACGCCGGCGCCGTGAAGGCGGCGCGGGAAGGCGGCTTTCAGGTGGAGTGGAACGCTCCGGCACTCGAAATCGACGCCAGCCGCCAGATCGGGATCGTCGAGTCGATGGTCAATCGCAGGCTGGCGGGAATTGTCCTGGCGCCCGTGGACCGCAAGGCTCTCGTGGCCGTCGTGGACCGCGCCGCCCGGGAGGGCGTGCCCGTGTCCATCTTCGATTCCGGCATCGACACCGGCAACCACATATCCTACGTGGCGACCAACAACTCCGAAGGAGGCCGGATGGCCGCGCGCCGTATGGGAGAAATCCTCGGCGGAAAGGGCAAGGTGATCGTGATCGGCTTCATGCCGGGCAGCGCCTCCACGATGGAGCGCGAGTCCGGATTCGAGGACGAGATGCGCGCCCGCTTCCCGGGGGTCGAACTGCTCGGCGTCCGGTTCGGCCAGGCCAACCGCGCCAAGGCGATGGCCGAAACCGAGAACGCGCTCACCGCCTACCCCGACCTGGCCGGCGTGTTCGCCGATAACGAGTCCAGTTCCGCCGGGGCCGTCCAGGCGATCAAAAGCCGCGGCGCCCGTCAGGTGAAACTCGTCGCCTTCGACGCCTCTGAACAGCTGGTGGCGGATTGCCGCGAAGGCTGGATCGATTCGATCGTCGTGCAGGATCCCTTCCGCATGGGCTACGAGTCGACCCGGGCCGTCATCCTCCATCTGCAAGGGCGCAAACCGCCCGCCGTGGTCGATTCCGGCGCGCGTCTGCTGCTGCGCGCCGACCTGGACAAGCCGGAAGTCCGCGCGTTCCTCTTTCCCGACCTCAAGCCATGGCTCGAACAGTGACTCCGGATGCTCCGTTCGGACATAAAAGGACCGAATACTCTGATATACTCTGACCAGGGTTGATCCATGTACCGGATCGAGCGCCGCGAGCAGTTCGGGCCGAGCACGTTTCTCTGGGAGGTTAGCGCTCCGGATGTGGCGCGCGCCGCCCGGCCGGGCCATTTCGTCATGGTGCGCATCGACGCCCACGGCGAGCGGATTCCGCTGACCATCGCCGACTACGACCGGGAGCGGGGGCTGGTGACCGTCGTCATTCAGGCCGTCGGCAAGACGACGTGGCAGATGTTCGGGCTGCGGCCGGGAGACGCTGTTCTCGACTTCGTCGGCCCCCTGGGCCTGCCGAGCGAGATCGAGGCTGTGCCCGATACGGTGGTGCTCGTGGGGGGCGGTCTCGGCGTGGCGCCGGTTTTTCCCCAACTCCGGGCCTACCGCGAACTCGGCAACAAGACCGTTTCGATCCTCGGATTCCGCACACGGGATCTGGTGTTCTGGGAAGACCGGTTTCGCCGCTACAGCGACTGGATGCTGCTGACCACCGACGACGGGACGGCCGGCCGGAAGGGACTCGTCACGGACGCCCTCCGCGAGGTCATCGCCGATCACGTCCCCATCAGCCGCGTCGTCGCGATCGGGCCCATCCCGATGATGCACGCCTGTAGCGAGCTGACCCGGCCGCACGGCATCCCGACCTACGTCAGCCTCAACTCGATCATGGTCGACGGCACCGGCATGTGCGGTTCCTGCCGCGTCACCGTGGACGGCCACATGAAGTTCGCCTGCGTCGACGGCGCCGATTTCAACGGACACGCCGTCAACTTCAAAGAACTCGCCTTGCGGCAGAAGCGGTTCTCCCGCGAGGAACGCGAGGCAATGGAGCGGTTCGAAAGGGAAAAGTCGAAGCTGGCCTCGGCGCGGCTGCTGGCGCCGATGGAACTGCCCCCGGCCCTGCCGAAAATGGAGTTGCCCAAACCGGCGGGGCCCGCCGGACCGAGAGTGCCGAAGAACATTCGCACCATTTCGCCCGTCCGGGTGGCGATGCCGGAACTGCCGGCCGCGGAGCGGCGCGACAACTTCTGTGAAGTGGCGCTCGGCCTCGATCTCGACGGCGCGCTGGCCGAGGCCGACCGGTGTCTTCAGTGCAAGAAGCCGCGGTGCGTGGCGGGCTGTCCCGTCGGCATTGACATCCCGGCCTTCATCGGCGCTCTTGCCCGAAAGGACATCCGGGAGTCCTATCGGATTCTGAAGGAAGCCAACTCTCTGCCGGCGGTCTGCGGCCGGGTCTGTCCGCAGGAGGTGCAGTGCGAGGTGGCCTGCATCGTCAACAACAAGTACCCTCCCGTGGCCATCGGCCGCCTCGAGCGGTTCGTCGCGGACGCCGCCGCGGGACGGGGATGGGACCCGCCGCCGGTCCCGCCGGCCAACGGCGGAAACGCCCTTCGCGCCGCGATCATCGGGTCGGGTCCGGCCGGCCTGGCCTGCGCAGGCGACTTGGCCAAGAAGGGCGTGAAGGTCACCGTGTTCGAGGCGCTGCACGTGGCCGGAGGAGTCCTAAAGTACGGCATCCCGGAGTTCCGCCTGCCGGACATGATCATCGACCGCGAGATCGAGGCTTTGGAGAAGGCAGGCGTCGAGATCCGCCTCGACACCGTGATCGGAAAGCTGTTCACCATTCCGCAACTGATCGGCGAGATGGGCTACCGCACGGTGTTCATCGCCACCGGCGCGGGATCGCCCAAGTTCATGGGTATCCCCGGCGAGGCGCTGAACGGCGTGTTTTCGGCCAACGAATTTCTCACCCGGGTGAACCTGATGCGCGGCCACCGTCAGCCTCTCTACGACACGCCCGTCGGCATGGGCCGCCGCGTCGCCGTGATCGGCGCTGGCAACACGGCGATGGACGCCGCCCGAGTCGCCCTGCGCATGGGGGCCGAGCACGTCATGGTCGTCTACCGACGGAGCCGGCGGGAGTCTCCCGCCCGCGCCGAGGAACTCCATCACGCCATCGAGGAGGGCGTGGATTTCCGCTGGCTGACCAATCCGGTTGAGATTCTCGGCAATGAACAGGGATGGGCGACCACGTTGCGGTGTCAGGCGATGGAACTCGGCGAGCCGGACGCGAGCGGCCGTCGCACTCCCGTACCGGTCAAGGGCTCGGAGTTCGATCTCGAAGCCGACACGGTCATCTACGCCCTCGGAACCACGGCGAATCCGATCATCGCCCAGACCACTCCCGGCCTGGAAGTGACCGCCCGCGGCTATATCCGCGTCGACGAGACAACCGGGATGACTTCCATCCCCGGAGTGTTCGCGGGCGGCGACATTGTCACCGGCGCGGCGACCGTCATCCTCGCCATGGGGGCGGGCCGCCGGGCCGCGAAAGGGATGCTCGACTATATGGGGGTCAAGTGACATGGCGTCCTACTGTCCCAAATGCCGCCGCCTTCTCGATGAGGACGAGGTTTGCTGCGCTCAGGTCCGTTACATGTGGCGCTGCACGGTGTGCCACAAAGTGACCACCGGAGTCGCCATGCCGTACGGCAACTGCTTCCTGTGCGGGGGCAAAGTCGAGGAAATCACCGGCCGCAGCATCGGGGAGCCGATGCGCGTACGCGCCATCCGCGAGGCCATGCAGTTTGAACTGAACGCTTATCATTTCTACCGGCTCGCGCTCAGCCGTTCGTCGGACCCGGCCAGCCGTCTCGTGCTCGACTACATGAGCCAGAACGAGTTGGACCACATTCACGAACTGTCGGAAAAATACCATGCGCACCTGGATCCGGATGCGCTGAATCTCAGTCCCGCCGCCGACGCCCTGCTGGCCGACCGGATCTTCCAGGGCCTGGACCTGGAGGGCGGCGAAGGAGTGCGGGGCCTGTACTTGCGGGCGATCGAAATGGAAAACCGGACGCGGCGCCACTACCTCGAGTCCGCGGAACGCGCCCGGGACAGCTTCGAGCGCGATCTCTACCTGGAACTCGCCGCCGAGGAGGAGGAACACGTGGCGCTGCTTGAGTCCGAGTTGGCGCAGGTCACAGACGGGTAGGATCCCGGGGTCCTCCAGAAAAGGGGGAAGCGCCGTGGCGTTGGCTCTGGTATAGTAAGGACCCATGGGGATGGGGTTCCTCTCCCTCTCAGATCTCACGCAAGGGGTTCCACGTTGATGCCACGAGTCCTCTGTATCGCTTTCCTTGCCGCAAGCAGCCTCGCCGCCCAGGTCACCGGGACGGCCACCATCTCCGGCGCCGTCATGGATTCCACCGGGGCGATGGTGGCCGGCGCCAAGGTCACGGTCACTAACACGGCGACAGGCGTCGCGGTTGTCACCAGCACGACCGCCGAAGGTCTCTACTATGTGCCGTCGCTTAACCCGGGCTCCTACCGCGTTCAGATCGAGTCCCAGGGGTTCAAACAGTACATCCGCGACGGGATTATCCTGCGCACGGCGGAGAATCCGCGCATCGACGTGCAACTGGAAGTCGGCGCGGTCTCCGAATCGGTGAACGTCGCCGGGACGGCTCCCCTGCTCGAAACGGAGACCTCGGGGTCGGGCGCGGTGCTGGAGGGGGCCACGATCATCAAGATGCCTGTGCTTCAGAAGGCGTTCAACCGGATTGTCCTCTACACGCCCGGTATGAACGTCGTCAACGGACAGCATGCGATCGGCCAGCGGCAGCGCTCCTTCGGGATGACCCTGGACGGAGTCAGCGGCAAGGAGCCCGTGCTCGGCAACCCGAACGACGTCTTCCGGATCCAGTCCGCCACGCTCGACATGATCCAGGAGTTCAAGGTCTGGACCACGGGCATGCCCGCCGAGTTCGGCCATTCCTCGGGCGGACTGCTGAGCGGCGTGTTCCGCTCCGGAACCAACGAGTTTCACGGGTCGCTCGAAGACCGCTACCTCAACGGCCGGCTCGTCCACCGGCAGTACTTCGAACAGCTTCGCCGCTGCCAGGGACTGATCACGTGCAATCCCTTCACCTACCATGAAATGTCGGCCACGGCCGGCGGCCCCGTCTACCTGCCCAAGATCTACAACGGACGCGAAAAGACGTTCTTCTTCTTCGGCTTCCAGCGTCATCACGAGAAGGTGACCGAAACGTTCATCGGCTCTGTTCCCACGGCGGATATGTACGCCGGCAATCTCGATTTCGGCCGCTCCCCGGACGGCGCGCGCGCCACGCAAGTCATCTATGACCCTGATACGACGCGGCAGGTGACCAACGCCGCCGGACAGCTGGTCTGGACCCGCGACGCCTTTCCGGGAAACCGCATCCCCGCCAATCGGATCGACCCCGTGATCCGCAACATTCTCGGCCGCAACCCGTGGAAGGCGCCGAACGACCCGGGTGTCTGGACTCCCACCGGCCCGACTTCCAACCTCATCATTCCCACCCTCGGCCGCTACTACTTCAACCGCTGGGACGCCAAAGTCGACCACAACTTCTCAACCAACCACAGGATGTTCGGGCGGTACTCGCTCTATGCGAACAACTCGCTCGGGCGCATCTCAAACGAACCGGCGTGGCGGCTCATCGACCGCATCGTCGTCGAGCCGATCCGCCATCACTCCATCGTGCTCAACGACACCTACACGATCAGCCCCACCTGGATCAACGAGATCCGGGCCGGCCTCAACCGCCGCATTCAGCGCCGCACCCCGAACGGCCTCAACGAGGACTGGGCCCGGCAACTCGGAATCCCGAATGTCGCGAGCCCTGAGACGTTTCCCGCCATCGTGCGTCCCGGCGGCGGCACGTACTACAGCCTCGGACCCGGCGGCCGCTACCATCAGGCCGCGCAGGATCTCATGGTGCAGGAGAACATGACGAAGATCCAGGGGAAACACACCCTCAAGTTCGGCTATGAGATCCTGCGCACCAGCTACAACTCCCTCGTCGAGGCGCTGCCATCCGGACGCTATTTCATGGGCGGCAGCGAACTGCCGTTCACGCCGAACACGGGCAACGACTTTGCCTCATTCCTGCTCGGCACGGTCGGGCGCGCCGAGTTCACCCAGGCCGTCGCGACCTGGCTCCCGCGCTGGTGGAGCCACGCCTTCTACGCGCAGACCGATTACAAGCCGCGGCGCAACCTGACGCTGAACCTCGGCCTGCGGTGGTCCTACGAATCTCCCCTCCAGACCAAGTACGGGCAGAACTCCCAGTTTGACCCCACCGCCCGCGACCCGATCACCGGACGTACGGGTGCGATCGTCCACCGGCCTGGCGAGTATTCCAAAAAGGATCTGAACAACTTCCAGCCGCGCGTCGGGCTGGCGTGGAACTTCCACCCGAAGATGGTCTTCCGGGGCAATTTCGGCCTGATTACAAGCGACCTGTTCGTCAACGCCCTCAATGTCGGCTTCGAGGAATACTTCGCGACGGCCAATATTCAGGCGCCCCCGGGCGACCCGCGTCATGCCTTCCGCCTCTCCCAGGGTCCGCCGTCGTTCCAGTTCAACCTCGCCCAGGACGGTTCGGTCCCCTTCGTCGGAACCAATTTCGGCGGCCGCGGCGCCACGCTGTGGGATCCGAACATGAGATCGCCATACGTGATGAACTGGTCCGGCGGCTTCCAATATGAGTTCAAACGCGGCTGGCTGGCCGAGGCGCAGTACCAGGGCTCGGCGGGCGTCGGGCTGTTGAACAACTGGGACCGGAACGTCGTTCCGCTCGACATCGCCAGCGACTTCAACACGCTCAACAACATCCGCATCAGCTATCAGAATTTCCGGCCGTTCAACCACTTCGGGGCCATCCAGCACTACTCCAACTACGGGCACAACACCTATCACGGCGCGACATTCCGCGTCGAGCGGCGGTTCGCCCAGGGCATGACCCTGAACTCGTTTTACACGTTCTCGAAATCCATCAATGACGTCGACGAGGACGGGGGAGCAAGCGGCGTGACGTTTTACAACCGCCGCCTTGAGAAGGCGCGCGCCGCCTATGACGTCCGCAACCGCTGGGTGACTACGTTCACCTATGAACTGCCGGTCGGCAAGGGCAAGCGCTTCCTCAACCGCGGCGGAATCGCGAACGCCGTTCTAGGAGGCTGGGAGTTCGTCTGGATTCAGACGTTCCAGACGGGCACTCCGTTCACCGTCGGCTTTGCCGGAACGTCGAACGTCTACCTGCCCATGGCGTTGCGGCCCAACCAGGTGTTGCCGAACGACCAGGCCAAACTCGCCCACGTCGATATCGGCCCGCACCGCTTCCCCTTCGCCGCCCAGAAGCGCTATCTCAACTTCGACGCCTTCCAGTACCCGGCCAGTTTCACGCCGGGGACGCTCGGGCGGAACACGCTCGAGGCCCCGGGCATCGTCTGGGCGCAATCCTCCCTCTCAAAGTCGTGGCAAGTTTGGGAGCGGCTGCGTTTCACGCTGCGCTTCGACGTCAACAACATCACCAAGTACCACAGCTTCACGCCGCCCAACGCGACCTTCAACACCCTGGACCGGTCGGCGTTCGGCACCTTCAGCGGCACCCGCGGATCGTTCTCCGACATCGGCACGGGACGTTGGCACGGGATCATGGTGTTCCGGCTCGACTGGTAGAAATCGCCCCGGAGCGAAACGGATCCGGACCGGCAGCCCAGGCCGGGCGCCGCTCCGCCGGACGTTCTTACTGTACGTCCCTGGCCGGAGCGGACGCGGGACGGTCGCGCAGGGCGCGAAGTCCCCGTGTCGCTGCCTGACCCACCTGGGGGTCCGGGTCGCGGGCCAGGTTCTCGAACACCGGAATCAGCGACGGATCGCCGCTGGCCGCAAGAGCGCCGGCCAGCAGGACTTTTTCGGCCGCGGTGCGCTGGCCCATCGAGGCCGCCAGCGTCTCACGAACCGCGCGGTCCCGCGCGAGTTCCTGAAGGAAGGCCGCCGCTACCTGGTGATAGGAGGAGCTGTTGAGCGTGTTGACCAGGTACTTCAGCGGGCCGAAATCGCTGAAATCCTTCCGCCCCAGCGACACCGAGGCGAACGCCATGCTCAGCCGCGGCTTCATCCGGGTCTCGCCTTCAAATGCCTTGTCGAGCCGCTCCGCGTCCGACGCGCGGTTCAGCCGCGCGAACCCCTCGGCGGCGGCGGCGCGGAGATCCTCATCGCGGTCCGCCAGGTGCTTGTCGAAGTACGGCCGGCTTGACTCGTCGGGCATCATGGCCATCGCCGCCAGAGCCGCGGACTTGATCTTGCCGGATCGCGCCTGGTTGACCGTCTCGGCCAGCGACGGCAACGCCGACTTGTTCCGCAGCAGCCCGGCCGTTTCGATCGCCGCCATCTGGACTTTCGGATTCAGGTCGCGAAGCAGGAAACTGATTCCCGGGGCGTTGTCCGGATCCCGGATCTTCTGGATCGCGATGATCGACTCGTAGATCAGATTCGTGTCTTTGCTCTTGACCGCCGTCAGCAGTTCCGGCGAAGCGGCCCGCGCCCGGAAAATGCCCGCGGCCCGAGCAGCCACCGCCTGCGCCTCGAGGTTCGCTCCGCGCGCGATCACGTGCCGCACCGCGTCCACGACCTCCGTGCGGACCGTGATGTGGTTTTCAATCACCTGGTCGTTGGTATCGGTGAACCGGCTCTGGATGCCCCTGCCCAGGCGCCGGACGCCGCCCGTGACGAGCCCGCTTTTCGAAATATAGCCGGGAAGGTAGAAGTTCACCAGCCCGTCGACGGCTCGAATCTGCACTTCGGGATCGCTGTCGCGGCAGGCGCCCGCCAGCGGATCGAGGCTGGCGGCGGTCCCGATGATGGCGATGCCCTTGACGGCCTCGCGGCGCACTTCGGCGTCGGTCTCCTGAAGGTAGCCACTCAGCGCCCGGATCGCGCTCTCGCCGCCCTGCCGGGTCAGCGCCCGGATCGCGGAGATCTTCTCCTTGGACCCGGTCTGCGCAAGGAGAGCGGAGAACGCCGCCAGCAGCACAGCGAATCTGGTCATATACATCCATTATGCGCACCGGAGGAAGTGGCTTTGTTGCCGGACGCCGCGCGCGGACGCATCAAGTCGCCGGCGGTTTCCGCCGATAGCCAACTCTGTGCCGACCGCGAGACGATCCGTCCTGGTGCTGGCCGTGGTGTCTGCCGCCGAGGCCCAGTTTCCCGTCACCTACAAGACGGTGGCGGACTGGGAGACCGGCTTCAACGGGCAGATCTCGGTCCGGAACGACACCGCCCAGCCTCTGCGATCCTGGCAGTTGGAGTTCGATTTCGCCCGCCGCATCGAATCCATCTGGGATGCGCGCATCGTTTCGCAGTCGGGCGGCCGCTATGTCATTCGCGGGGCCGCCTGGAACGATGTCATCGGACCGGGGCAATCCGTCACGTTCGGCTTTGGCGGATCTCCGGGCGGGGTCACACGGGGTCCGGAGAACTTCAAAGTGACGGCCGGGGCGGACCCGCCGCCAGCGGGAGCGGCGGCGGTCGTGACGGTCCGCGAGACCGGCCGTTGGATGGGCGGGTTTTCGGCGTCCGTGCAGGTTCCTTCGCCCGGCGACGCGCCCTGGTCGCTGTGGCTGGCCCTTGACGCGTCGGTCGATTCCGCTTGGGGAGCGACGATGACCCGCGGCGAAGGTCTCTATGTGTTCGCCGGCACAGGCGCCGTGTTCGGATTCACCGGAGCCGGCGTGCTGGGCCCGGTTTCCCGCTGCCGGTTCAACCGCGCCGACTGCGCAGTCACGCTTCTGTCCTTTCAGGCGGCGGCCCAGCCGCGGCCGCCTATCTCGATCGAGGGCGACACGGAGAGCGAACCGGTGACGCAGATCGCTCTTCGCCCCGGCCTCACCTCCCTCAGGCTGCGCGTGGAGTCCCCCGCTGCGCCCCGCTTCCGCGCCGTCTCCGCCAATCCCGGCGTCGCCAGGGCTTCCATCCGCGGGGATCTTCTCGAACTCGAGGCCATGGGCCCCGGAAGCACATCCGTGCGGATCGACGACGCGGCCGGCGGCGCGTCGCGGACCGTCGGCGTCAAAGTGGGGCAACCGGGCCTGCCTCCCTACCTGGCGCTCGGGTCCGTCAGCGAGGACACGGCGGACCATCTCGACTTTTGGCGCTCCATTGACACGGGCCCGCGGAACAGGCGCATGGACATCCGCTACATCTATCTGAACGGCGGTCCGGTGAACGGATGGGACACCTGGGGCGCCAGCCCGGGCAGCCGGGCCGTGAACTACATCCGCAACAGCCGCATGCTCGGAATGATCCCGTTCTTCGTCTGGTACAACATTCCGGACGGCTCTGAAAGCTACGAACTGGATCTGGCGCACGTCCAAAGCCCCGGTTACATGACAGCCTACTTCGGCAACCTGCGGCTGTTTCTCGACATCGTGCGCCGGGACGCGGCCGGCGACACCGTCGGCATGATCCTCGAGCCGGATTTTCTCGGCTACCTGGCGCAGAATGCGGGCCAGCCGGCGGAGCGGATCCGCGCCGCCACGCACGCCGCCTACGATTCCGGGCTGCTCGGATCGGCTGACCCGCGCTTTCCCGACACGGTGCAAGGGCTAGTGCAAGCGATCAACTACGCGATCTCCCGCAAGGCGCCGAACATCCTCTTCGGCTGGCAGATGAACCTGTGGGCATCGCCCGCCGGAGGCTGGACGACTGCGATTCCCGCCCGGGGCCTGATCCGGAAAACCGACGAAGCGGGCATCGACGCAGGCCGGGAGGCGATCCGGCTGGAGGCGGCCGCCATCGCCCGCTACTACCTCGACGCCGGCGTCGCCGATTACGGGGCGCACTTCCTCTCGATCGACAAATATGGCCTCGACGCCGTGGGCCTGGAATCGCACGCCGCCGCGGACCCGGCCTCTTCGATCTGGTTCTGGAACAGCGACCATTGGCATAACTACCTCGCCTTTGTGCGGGCGGTCCATGAGACGGCGCGTCTGCCCATCGTCCTGTGGCAGTTGCCGGTTGGCCGGATCAACCGCTCGCTCGAAGAGAATCCCTACGAGAGCACGGGCCGGTTCGCCGAACTCGCCAACACCCACCAGCGCTATGAGGACTCCGCGGCGCCCTTCTTCTTTGGGGACACCTTCGCCGTTTCGGGCCCGCGGCGCGACTACTTCGGCTCCAACCTCTCCGGCGACCCGGGCGTCACCACCGGCGAGGAGACAGTCGCATGGAGGCCACACATGGAGGACGCCGTCAGGGCAGGCGTTCGCGCGATCCTGTTCGGAGCGGGCGTGGGCGCCAGCACTTCCGGAACCGGCGTTTCCGCCACCGACGGCTTCTGGTGGATCACTAAAGCCCAACGCTACTTCTCCGCGCCGGTTCCGATCGACCCTTGAAAGGCCGGCCTGCGGCCGTGTTTCTTAACGGCTTGCACCCGATGGCGCCCGCCGGGGGCTCAGGATAGAATACCCCCATGCTTCGTGTGTCTGTCGGTCTTCTCGCCGTCCTGTGCACCGCCGTGGCCCAGTCTCCCACGGCCAGCATCAGCGGCATCGTACAGGACTCCCAGGGCGCCGTCGTGGCCGGCGCCAAGGTGCGGGCCATCCACACTCGCACGGGTTCGCGCGTCGAAACCGGGACCAACGCCACGGGTCTGTTTTCCCTGCGCCAGCTCGAAATCGGCGACTACTCGATCGAGGTCGAGCAGTCCGGATTCCGCCGTTACGTCCGTAGCGGCCTCCGGTTGACCACGGGCCAGTCGCTCGAACTCAACGTCACGCTCGAACTCGGCGCGGTTTCCGAAAGCGTCACGGTTTCGGCCGCCGCCTCGCTGCTCGATACGCGGACATCCGAAGTCAGCCAGCTGGTGGAATCGAAAGCCGTCGAGGACCTCCCGCTCGGCGACCGCCGCTCGATGAACCTCGTCCAGATGACCGGAGCGGCCGTCTTCGTCAACTATGACAGCGGGCAGAAGCCGAACTTCTCGCTCGCCGGGGGGAGGACCCAGCGCCAGATGTTCTGGATCGACGGCGGCACCGGACAGAACATGCGCCTCGGCGCCGGACAGGTCGATCTCGACCCGCCCGTCGAAACGCTCCAGGAGGTCAAAATCCTGTCGAGTTCGATGGCCGCGGAGTTCGGCGGATCGGCGGGCGGCAACGTCGTCGTCACCACCAAGTCCGGGACCAACCAGTTTCACGGAAGCGCCTTCGAGTACCTGCGCAACGAAAAGCTGGACGCGCCGAATTTCTTCGCGCCCATCGTGGACGGGCGCAAGCAGCGCGCCCCGCTGCGCTACAACGTGTTTGGAGGCACCCTCGGCGGCCCCGTCCGGCGTGACAGGACCTTCTTCTTTTTTGGCTACGAAGGATCACGGCGGCGCGACGGGCTGGTCCGGACCCTGACGGTCCCCACCGCCGAGCAGAAGGCGGGCGATTTCTCGAACACCCTCAACGCGCAGGGCCGCCCGATCCTCATCTACGACCCGGCCACCACGGCGGGAAACACCCGCCAGCCGTTCGCGGGCAACCGGATTCCGGCCTCCCGCATCGATCCCGTGGCGGCGAAGATCGTGCCGTTCTACCCGGCGCCCAACCGCGCTCCGGACGGCGTCACCGGGGCCAACAACTTCCGGGCCAATTACGTCAACCGCCTCACCCGAAACAACTACACGGCGCGTGTGGACCACTCCCTCTCCGCCAGGGACCGGCTCACCGGGCGCTACCTCTATAACAGCGACGATATGTCCAACAGCTCCGTCTTTCCCGACGCCGGCGCGGACACGCTGAACAGCGCGGACCGCCACCAGAATTACTGGTACGGAACCTGGACGCGCACCTTCTCCGCCACTTCCCTGAACGACCTCCGCTTCACATACTCAAACCGCATCAACCACGCCAAGTCCGCCGGCCTGGGCGGAGATTATGTGTCCCGCATCGGGTTGCGGGGCGTGCCCGACGGCGCTTTTCCGCAGTTCGCCGCGGCCGGCGTGACGGCCCTCGGGTCGAACAACCAGGAGCGGCGCCAGTTCCCCATTGAACAGTACCAGGTGGTCGACAACTTTTCCTGGATCCGCGGCCGCCACGCCCTCAAGTTCGGCGGCGAAGCCCGGAAGTCCATGAACTACGAGGTGGCCCGGCCGATGTTCGCGGGCGCCTTCAACTTCGCCCCTCAGCCGTCGGGACTGCCGGGCAACGCCCAGACCGGCACAGGGCTGGCGACGCTGCTGCTCGGCTTTCCGACCGCGTTCAACCAGCGCGAAACGGAGGTCCTCAACCGGTCCAGCTGGTACCTGGCCGGGTTCGTGCAGGATGACTGGAGCCTGCATCGCGACTTCACCCTGAATATCGGAGTGCGCTGGGAGACCGACACGCCGGTCATTGACGCCAACAATCGCATGAACGGCTTCGACCTCAACGCGATCAATCCCGTTTCGGGCACGCCCGGCGTGGTGCGGTTCATGGGGGTCAACGGATTCCGTACCTCCCCTTTCGACACCGACTGGAACAATTTCGGACCGCGGATCGGATTCGCCTGGAAGCCCCTCGGCTCGGCCAAGTGGGTGGTCCGTGGGGCCTATGGCATCTTTTTCGCCGAGCCGGAGAACAGCGGCCCGACAGGCGCCTCGCTCGGGTTCGACAAATCCGTCACCCTGAATACCCCCGACAACGGCATCACGGCGCCGTTCTTCCTGCGCGACGGTGTCCCTCAGACCCGCAGCCAGGACCCGGCGCGCGACGACCGCTTCGGCGCCGTCCGCGTCGGCGCCAACGCCACCACGTCGGTGACCTTCTTTGAGACGAACCGGCGAACCGGCTACTCCCAGCAGTTCAATCTCGGCATTCAGCGTGAACTGCCCGGCAATATGGTCGTCGAGGTGAAGTACCTCGGCAATGTGCAGCGCAAGCTGCCAAGTCCGAACCTGACCTTGAATCAAATCCACCCGTCGATCCTCGGACCCGGCCGCTCCTCCCAGCGTGACCGGCCGTATCCGCAGTTCTCCGACGTCGCCGTCATCGGACCCACGCTCGGCATCGCCAACTATCACGCTGGTGTGGCCCGCTTCGAGCGGCGCTTCTCCCGGGGGGTCAGCGTGCTCAGTACCTACACATGGTCCAAGAACCTCAACAATTCGAGCGAAGGCGCGGCCACCATCGGCGCCGAGGGCGGCGTCTACTCGAACGCCTACAACCGCAAGGCGGATTACGGCCCGTCCGGCAACGATATCGCCCACCGCTTCACCCTGAGCGCCATCTGGGAGCTTCCATCGATCAACAACCGTTTCCGCTGGCTCGCCAGCGGCTGGTCGGTCGGCACGCTGGGCACGCTGCAAACAGGTTCGGCGTTTTCCGTGGGGACGCAGGTCAACACCACCAACGCGTTCTCGGCGGGAGGACTCCGCGCCGACGTCTCGCGAAATCCCAATCTGCCGCCTGGCGAGCGGACTCTGGCCAGATGGTTCGACACCGCGGCCTTCTCCCAGCCGGCCCTCTACCAGTTCGGCAACCAGGGCGTCAGCATCCTCCGGGCCGACGGAATCATCAACTTTGACTTTTCCATCCTCCGCAACTTCCCGCTTGGCGAAGGCCGCAGGATCCAGTTCCGCGGCGAGTTCTTCAACGCGCCCAACCATCCGAACTTCGAAGAGCCCGGATTGACGTTCGGCGGTCCGGGTTTCGGTATCGTCTCCGCGGCCGGCCCCGCCCGGAGGATTCAATTCGGCCTGCGCCTGGTTTTCTGACGGCGGCAGAACCCGCGCCCGCGCCCTCACCAAGCCAGCCGTGTCCGCCGATCCCTTCTGTATAATGAAGGTCCAAACTCAGCCCGGGGAGAAGTTTGGCTCCGCGGCCGGCTCTTTCGGAGTGCATCTTTGCCCTTGATCGAACTCGACCGTCGCGGGTTTCTCAGTTGGATGGGGACGGCCGCCGCGGGAAGTCTGTCCCTGTCGCCACGCACCGAACCGTGGGCGGACGCAGTGGCCGTTCCCGTGCTCCAGCACGCCCTGCGGCACCTGCGCTACCTTCCGGAAACGCACGACTCCGGCGTGCTCGACGAGGTGACCGAACGCGCCCTGATCCGCTTCAAACGCCATGCCCGGCGGCCCTACCGTGTGGTGGCTGCGACCGGGCAACCGGACGACGTCCCGCCTCATGCCTGCTTCTCCGGCGCCTGCGACCCTGAAATCGGAGAAGAGACCGTCCGCGAGTTGATGCACTGGCTCGGCCGCGGCTGGACGCTGCCGCTCGGGCGGTTCCGTCTGGTCTCGCTTGCGGGAGACGACCCGCGCGCGCCGGCTTCCCTGCGCTACACCCTTCTGCGCGAAGATGTCGCGTCTGCCTGGCGTGTGGTGATGGGGGAGGTGACGGCCAGAGGCGGAACGGTGGCCGGCCCCTACGGCGACACATGGCGCCCGCTCGGCTACCACCGCAAGGACGGCGCCAGCCGCCGGAGCTTTCACATCACAGGCCGCGCCATCGATCTGAATCAGCGGCTGGCGAACGGGCCGGGCCAGCGCTACTTTCTCGTCCCGGAGATCGTGCGCGACCGGCAGTTCTTCCGCATCTACTGCCGGACGCTTCGCCAGGACGGCTCGCAAGGGTCCCTTTTCGAGGCCGGCCGCTACGGCTGCTGGCAGTTCTTCTCAACGACGCCGACGCCGATTCCGCGGGGCTACTACCTGGATTTGACCGCCCTGCTCGCGGCTCACAGATTCGACCGCGTTCCGGCCCAGGAAGGCTGGGAATCCAACTATCTCCGCACCGAGTGGTGGCATTATCACTATTCCGCGCACAAGCAGGAAACCTTCCTCGATGAGTGCGAGCTCGTCGGCGTCAGCGAAGGCGACCTGTTACGCGCCGGCTACACCGTCGAGGAGATCGACCGCCGACCCGGGTGAGCGAACGGCGGAATCAGTCTCCCGGGCGGCGTTCGAGAAAGAAGTAGAATCCGAACCGGTCTCCGGCCGGTTCCGCGTACTGGTGCATCCCGGGAAAGCCAAGCAGCCGGCCGTCGGAAGTCACCCAGCGGCCCGCCATGGCGTCCGGATGGCCGGCGCTCCGTGGGAGGAACACGGCCGATCCGCTGAAGGAGGCTTGTCCGGCGGATTCATCGAACTCCTCTGAGACCGCCAGGCTGCCCGATCCGGCGACCAGGTCCGCCCCTTCGCCCCATCCGACCCGGTAGCGAAAACGGATGAGACTGTCCGCCCCATCCGCTGTCACGCGCAGGCGGAGCGGGTTCACTTTGCTCAGCAGAACGCGGTCCGGGTCCGCCAGCGACAGCAGCGTGCCTTCCCACTCGCCTCCCGCCGCCGCGGGCCGGACCGGCTCTACGCCAGGCAGCGCAGCAAGCATCCGGAAGTCGGCCGCTGACATCTTCAGAAACGGGTAGTTGTGGCGCTCCATGAAGAAGGTCGCAAACTCCAGTCCTTCGGGAAACGTCCCCAGGTGCATGACGCCGATCGCCTGATCCGGACCGATCACCTTGATCGTGTCGTAGACGATCCGGTAGGGATCGTTGCGGTAGTTGAGCAGCAGGAACGGGGCGCCTGGCGTGAAGTAGGCGCGGTCCGCCTTCGGGTAGGAAAGCGCCCGGACTTCAGGATCCCCTGGCACGGAGTGCAATTCATAGTTCACGACGTGACCCCGGCAGACTCCGTTCTCGATGCGGTCGAACCGCTTCCAGAAACTGCCTTGGGCGAAGGGGCGCGCACCCCAGGGGAACTCGATCCGGCCCAGCGCCGTGTCCCGCGCGAACGATCCCTTCCAGAAGCTGTCGCGGTAGACGTGGCGCCGGCCCACATCCAGCCGGACCGAACCGGTGTTGAGAAGCCGCTCGATCGGGAGTGTCGGACTGTCGCGAAACCGCTTCTGAAGTTCGGCTGTTGTCAGGATGGCGAGGGCGTCGGTCCGGCTACGGTCGCTCGGCGGCACCGCCTATGGATAGCAGGTAATCGCCGCCGGCGCAACAGCCCCGTTCCTGGCCGTGGACAGGATCGCGCCGCCCGATTGTACTAGCATATCGGGTTGGGGATTCGTCAAACCAACAAAAAGCGAGGATTCGTCACATGAAAAAAGGACGCAGAAACTTCCTGATGGCGGCTGGCGCGGGCGCCGCGGCGGCGGCTCCGGCCATGGCGGCGACCGGCAAGGTGAAAGCGCCGGGCGGCTACAAAATCGGCAACATGTACTACAGTTCCGGACTCACGGGCGTCCGGCCCGAGGCCCGCAAAGACCCCCTGGCCTTCGGCGGCGACATCAAAGAGCAAACCCACACGATCATGAAGATGCACAAGGAGAACCTCGAAAAGATGGGTTCGTCGCTCGACAACGTCGTCAAGGTCACGGCCTTTCTCGCGGATGTGAAGACGCAGAAGGCGGCGTTCAACCAGGCCTACGCCGAGTATTTCACGAAGGACGCCCCGGCCCGCACGGCGCTGGGCGCGATCTTCCCGGATACCCAGACGCTCGTCGAAATCGAAGTCGTCGCGTGGGTTCCGTAGACGCCGGACCCGGCGCGGACGGACCCGCGGCGAGGACTTTCACGGTCTCCTACGACGCCGCCACGAAGTGGATCACCCTGATCGTCTGTGCGCTGCTGGCCGGCCTGACGGTGCGGATGGACAGCATGGCGTTCGCGGCCCTCTCCGCCGCCGTCGTGGGGCTTGCCTTCGCGTACTCGCCTCGTGGATACGTGGTTTCGCCGGACCGTGTCTCGGTGCGCCGCTGGATCGGTCCGGCGTTCTTTCCTCTCCGGGGCGTGCGTCAGGCGCGGCCGGTGGCGGCGGGAGAACTGCGGGGAACGATCCGGCTGTGGGGTTCCGGCGGCCTGTTCGGCTACTACGGGTTGTTCTGGAGCCCGGGCCTGGGCCGCTCGACGTGGTACGTCACCAACCGGAAGAAAATGGTCCTGGTGGCCGCGGAGGCGAAAACGGCGATCTTCAGCCCGGATGACGCCGGCGGTTTCATACGGTCGCTCGGGTCCGTGGCCGGCGTTGCCGACGTCCCCCTGGCGCCGGTGGCTCCCCGGCGTCCGGGAATGCTTCGTTGGCTGCCTCTGGCTTTGGGTGCGGCCGCGTTAGGCCTGGCGGCGCTGGCCTTTCTGTATTCCCCCGGACCTCCCGAATTGACCCTGACCCGGGACAGGCTTGAGATTCACGACCGCTTCTACGGCGTCTCCCTGACCCGCGCCGAAGTGGATCTGGCGGGAGTCAACGTCGTCGACATCACTCCCGGATCGCCCTGGCGCCCTACGGCGCGCACCAACGGCTTCGCCAACTCACGCTACCAGTCAGGCTGGTTCCGCACCGCCAACGGCCGGTCTGTACGATTGTATCGGGCGGGCGCCAGCCGGCTCGTGTTGATCCCTCTCAGAACAGGTGGCGGCGCCGTCCTGCTTCAAGTCGCCCAGCCGGACGAGTTTGTCGGCAGGCTGCGCCGGGAGTGGCGCTGACATTGGCCGCGCTCGCGGGGGTCACCATCGTCGACCTCACGCGGCTGCTTCCGGGCGCCGTGGCGACCCTGATTCTGCGGCGCGCCGGCGCCACCGTGATCAAGGTCGAACAGCCTCCCCGGGGCGACTATGCGCGCGCCCTGATGCCGCGTGTGTTTGAACTGACCAACTCCGGCAAGAAGAGCGTTGCCCTCGACATCCGGCGCTCCCCGGAGACGTTCCGCCGACTTGTGGCCTCCGCCGACGTGATCGTCGAGAGCTTCCGGCCGGGCGTGATGGAGCGCCTCGGGTTCGGCTATCGCGCCCTTCGCGAATTCCATCCCCGCCTGATCTACGCGGCTTTGCGTGGCTACCCCGACGGCGACGCCACGGCGGGCCACGACATCAACTACATGGCCGCCGCCGGCGCGCTCGATCCCCCTCACCTCCCTCCCGCTCCGGTGGCGGATATCGCCGGCGGGTCGCTGCCGCTCGTCATCCGGATCCTTCTCGCCCTGCTCGAACGCCACCACACGGGGCGGGGAAGCTGCGTCGAGGTTTCCATGGTCCGGGATCTCGATCCGCTGCTCGTGCTGCCGCGCGCGCTCGGCCGCGAGAACCCGCTCACCGGCCGCTTCCCCTGCTACAACCTCTACCAGTGCGCGGATGGACGCTGGATCGCCGTCGGCGCGCTCGAGGAGAAGTTCTGGATTCGCCTCTGCCAGGCCATCGGACGGGAGGATCTGACGCGCCGCCAGTTTGACGAGAGTGCGGTCGCTGAATGCCGGGCATGGTTTGCCTCGCGCGCCGCCGGCGATTGGCTGGAGCACCGCGACTGTTGCGTCTCCCTGGTGGCCGAACCCGCGCCCCCGCAAGGAGACGGACTCCCGGCCCCGGCTCTCGGCGCCGACAACGGAATGCTGGGTCCGGAGTTCGATAGCAATCCTCAGGTGTAGCTGCTGCCGCCCATTCCCCGAACTACCGGACCAGGAAAGGCCACGAGCTTTCGATCCGGTAGCCGTACCGGGTGACCGCCGCCCAGATGAGTCCGCTGAGAACCAGCACCACCGCGGCGGCGAAGGCGAGCACCCACCGCCAGGGGAACTTCTTGCCTTCCCGGCTGATCCAGAGCAGGTAGGAGGCCAGCACGCCCGTGAAGTACAGCAGGATCATCGGCACGGAGATCAGCATCAGGTTGATGACGTCCGGCGTCGGAGTGATCAGCGCGGCCACCACCACGATGATCAGAATCGCGTAGCGCGAGTTCCTCACCAGAAACTGCGGAGTCAGGATCCGGAGCAGGGTCAGAAAGAAGATGAGGATGGGAAGTTCGAAAACGATGCCCATTCCGAGGCTCACGTTGACGAACAGGTCGAAGTATTCCGTGATCGAGATGACGGCGTTGAGATCCTGGCCGTAGGCGATCCCCAGCAGGAATGCCAGACCCAGCTTGAAGGCCACGTGGTAGGCGAACAGCCCGCCCAGCACAAACAGGCCGGCGGTGCAGATGACAAACGGCGCCGCCCACCTGCGTTCCCGCTTGTACAATCCGGGCGCGATAAAGGCCCACACCTGGTAGATGATCCAGGGCGAGGCCATAAACGTGGCCGCCAGGATCGGGACCTTCACCCAGATGATCGAAAAAGCCTCCGTCGGCGTGACGACGGAAAGCTTGGGGTTGGTGAAACCGGCCGTCTTCATGGCCTCGATCGCCGGAGACTGGATCAGGTTCCACAAATCGTCGCCGAAGTAGATCGCGGCGACGAAGGCGATACCCACCCCCATCAGTGCGGAGATGATCCGTCGCCGCAACTCTTCGAGGTGGTCAAGGAATGACATCCGCAGCATCCCCTCTTCTTCCGGGTCTTCCTCCTCTTCCTTGGTTCCGGAAGTGGAGACAGCCGGAGGTTCGGACCCGCCTGTGGTGGCGGGAACCGGAGAAGAAGGCTCCGCGGGCGCGACAGCGTTGGCCTGTTCGACCGCCCGCGGACTGTCGTGATACTGCTCGTAGCCGTAGTCGTCGTAGTAGGTGTAGGCGTTGGTGGCGTCCGTGGTCTGGTCGTGCGATACGTGGGTCACGCCGCCGCCGGCGGGCTCCCCATCGGCGGCCGCCTTCGCGTCCGCTGCCTCGGGCGCAGACGCGGTTTCACCCTGCTTTTGATCTGACGGATCCATAGTGCGACTCGAGTTTTCTATAATGACCGCACGCGCGGCCGCCTGCCTGCCTCAGGACCGTGTCGCGCCGGGCGCTTCCGACGGCGCGCCGTTGACAGCCGCAGGCGGAACGTCCACCTGGGCCACGGCGGTGGCGGATTCAGCGACGGCGTCAACCGAGGCGGCAGCGGGTGCGGCAGCCTGGGATTCGCCGGTTCCGGCGGCATTTTCGGCGTCCTGAGTTGCGGATGCGCCTACTGTGGCCGACTCTGTGTACGGCGTCGTGCTGTCGGTGCCGTACCCGTAGTCGTAACTGGAGTCGTAGTTGTAGGAGGATCCGTCATCGTAGACCGACTGACTGATTTCGTTGTCGATCTTCCGTGTCGCATCCGCCAGCGACTCGTTTTCCCGTTCCAAGGCCGACATCTCGCGATCCCAAGTGGACTTGAGCTCGCTTGACGCCCGCCGGAACTCCGTCATCGCTTTGCCAATGGTCTTGCCCAGTTCCGGCAACTTGCGGGGGCCGAAGATGAGCAAGGCCAGGACGAAGATGAAGATCGTTTCCTGCCAGCCCAGCGGACCCATTCAAGGCACTCCTAAGATTGAGAAGTTTCTCCCGCTCCTTTTCGGGAAGCGGAAATCGCGATGTAGCGTAACCATGATACCGCAACCGATGCCCCAAGGCGACACGGCGGCGCGCCGCCCGCCGCGGATCAGCGAAGCGCGTAGGCGGCCAGGATGTCCGCCGTTTTCCGCGAGAACGAGCCGCCTCCGCCGGCGGCGATCACCACGAACTGCCGCCCCGACTTCCCGCGGTAGGTCATGGGCGTGGCATGCCCGTTCGCCTCCAGCCTGTCCACCCACAGTTCGGCTCCCGTCATCGCGTCGAACGCCCGGAACCGGCTGTCGTTGGTGCCCGCCACGAAGACCAGCCCCCCTCCGGTTACAATCGTCCCGCCCAGGTTCACGGTTCCCGTTTTCGGTACGCCACGGGCGGCCAGTTCGTCGACCACTCCCAGCGGCACGCTCCAGGCGATCTCCCCCCGCCGCAGGTCGACGGCCACCAGCGACCCCCACGGAGGCTCCTGGCACGGCCAGCGGGTGGCGGTCCAGAAACGCCCCGCCCCGCGGACGTTGCCGAGGTTCTGAACGTTTACGTAGAGCCGGCCGTTCAACGGGTCGAAGGACGATCCGGACCAGTTGGCGCCGCCCAGCGTGCCCGGAAACAGAATATTGCGGTCCTTCCCGGGGACTGTGTACATCCCGTCATACCGCGCCGAGGCGAAAAGCGCGGCACATTCCCGTTCCGCCTCCGGCGTCACCCGGTTGAGTTCATCGCGCGTGAACGTCTGGCGCGAAAGAGGCGGCGGTTTCACCGGAATGGGCTGTGTCGGCCACGTGTTCTCTCCCTGGGGAACCTTGCGTTCCTCAACGGGGAACAACGGCTTGCCCGTATCGCGATCCAGGACGAAAAGCAGCCCCATCTTAGTGACCTGGGCGACGGCATCCACCTTCCTGCCCCCCAACTCGAACGTGACCAGGTTGGGTTGTGCCGGAATATCGTAATCCCAGAGGTCGTGATGGACCATCTGGTAGTGCCAGCGGTAGGCTCCGGTGGCCGCCTCCAGCGCGACCACGGAGTTTCCGTAGAGGTTCATGCCCGCGGCCCGATTGTAGCCGAGCGGCTGCGCCGTGGGCACGAAAACAAGGCCGCGCGCATGGTCGACGCTCAGAATCGACCAGGCGTTGGCGCCGGACCGGTCCCTCCACGAATCGCCCTGCCAGGTTTCGTGACCCCGTTCGCCGGGGCGGGGAATCGTGTGGAAGGTCCATACCAGTTTGCCGGTCAGAACGTCGAACGCGCGAACCTGCCCGCTCGGCCCCAGGCCGTCGCCGCCAGCCGACAGCCTTGCGCCCGTAATGACCAGATTCCGGTAGATCGCGGGTGGCGACGTGATGGTGAACCGCGCCTTCGGCCACCGGTCGGCGACGCCCGGCTTCAGGTCCACCACGCCCTCCCTGCCGAATCCCGGCGACAGCTTCCCCGTGGCCGGATTCAGTGAGATCAGCCGGGCGTCGGAGGTGCCGTACAGAAGCCTCTTTTCCCGTCCGTCCGGGGATCGCCACATCGAAACGCCGCGATGCTGGAGGAAGATCCGCGTCTTGGCGCCGGCCTGCGGGTCGAACTCCCAGATCCTGCGTCCGGTCTCGGGATCGAGGGCGATCACGCGGCTGGACGGCGTCGTGATGTACATCACGCCGTCGACCACCAGTGGAGTGCATTCGAACGCCGTCTGCTCGGCGTCGCTGTTCATGTTGCCCTCGAGCGGCCGGTCCGGCTCGCCGATCGAAAACGACCACGCGCGCTTCAGTTTCGCCACGTTGCCGCGATGGATCTGCGCCAGAGGCGAGTAGCGATTGCCGCCGGGTTCGCCGCCATAGTGGGGCCACTCCTGCGCCACGGCCGCGGCGCAGATCAGGATTGCTGTCGCGAATCTCATTTCAGCCAAGCAGAATATCACCGATCCGCGCAGCGGCCTCGCCCGTGGCGGCCCCCGAGCCGGCTGGACGTACCATGAAAAGTGGATGAATCGCCCCGCAACCTTCGCCCTGCTCGTCTTCCCTCTCGCCGCCGCGGAACTGGTCCTTCCCGGCCCGTTCCTCGAACGCGACCAGCCGGTCACCGCTGTATACCGCACCAACGGCAAGGCCACTGGCAAGGGCGTGTTGAGCATCGCCTGGACAGACTCGTACCGCCGCCTCGTCGACCAGCGCCGGATTCCGGTGGAGCTCACCGACGAAAGCGAGATCCCGTTCCCGCTTGACCTCACCCGCGCCGTGGCCATGAAGAACCGGATCGAAGCCCGCTTCGTCTTCGATGGCGTCGACCGCCGCCAGCGCCCGGACCACCGCGACGAAACCGCGGCGGCCGACTTCATCGCCCGTCCGCCGGACCGGACGTGGTGGGACTACCAGGTGATCATGTGGCAGCCCTACCCGCCCGAACTGACCCCCCTTCTGCCGCTGTCCGGCATCAGCGCCGGTATGTACCTCGGCCGCAACAAAGCTCCCGCCCCCGTGCTGCTCGACAACGATCTCCGCTGGTACGCCGAGAACATCGCCACCGATTTCTACGCCGAGTATCACCGCTACCGTCCGGACCGGCGCCCCAACGAACCGTTCTATGAGGCGAAGGAGCTGTTCAAACGGGATCCCGCCGGCAAGGAGGCTTTCAAACGCCATCCGAGCCTGTCCGACGCCGCCTGGATCGAGCGCATCCGGACACGGCTGGCCGGCGTCGCGCGCGACCACTCCCCCTACCGTCCCCTCTTCTACGACCTCGGCGACGAATCCGGGATCGCCGATCTGTCCGCCTATTGGGACTTCGACTTCTCCGATCATTCACTCGAAGCCATGCGCGCCTGGCTCGCCGAGCGCTACGGCTCGCTTGCGGCGCTCAACGCGCAATGGGGCGCCAGGTTCACCAACTGGAACGAAGTGATACCGGACACGACGAACGAAGCCATGCGGCGCGCCGACCGCAACTGGTCCTCGTGGGCGGACCACAAAGAGTGGATGGACGTCGCTTTCGCCCGCGCGGCGGCCGCCGGCGCCGCCGCGATCAAGTCGGTCGACCCGGATGCCTACGTCGGATTCGCCGGAGCGCAGATGCCCGGCTGGGGCGGATACGACTATGCGCGTCTCACCGCGGCGGTCGATTTCTTCGAGCCTTATGACATCGGTAACAACATCGAGATCATCCGGTCGCTCGCACCGGCCACTCCCGTTGTGACCACCTCGTTCGCGCGCGGACCCTGGGAGAAGCATCGCGTCTGGTACGAACTGCTGCACGGCAATCGCGGGCTCATCATCTGGGACGAAAAGCGCGAGTTCGCCTCCGCCGGCGGTGTTGTGGGGCCGCGCGGCCAGGAGGCCGGCCCCTACTACCGTGAACTCCGCGGCGGACTCGGCGCGCTGCTGGCGCAGAGCCGGCGCGTGGCCGATCCCATCGCCATCCACTACTCCCAGGCCAGTTTCCGCACCGCGTGGATGACGCAGCATCAGCCCAGGGGCGATGCCTGGATCCGCCGCACGGCGAGCTCGGAGCGGCTCGACAGCGGCTTCCTGCGGCTCCGCGAGTCCTACTGCCGGCTGATCGAGGACCTCGGCCTCCAATACGATTTCATCTCCTACCTTCAGGTGGAGCGCGGGGAACTGGCGCGAAAGGGCTACCGCGTGCTCATCCTGCCGGACTCGAACTCCCTGTCGGAGCGCGAGGCCGCCGAGATCCGGCAGTTCGCCGCGGCCGGCGGCCGCGTCATCGCCACCGGCGATCCGGGCACGCACGACGAGCACAGCCGCAAGCTCGCTTCGCCCCGCCTGGCGGGACTGGAATCGGCCCTGCTCCGCATCCCCGGCGACATTCTCAACTATCATCAGCAGCGCCTCAAGGGCGCCGAAGAGCCTCTTCGACGCGCCGCCGCGGACGTCTTCGCCCGCACGGGAGTGGCCCCGCGGTTCCGTCTCCGGGCGCCCGGATCGGATACGGACGGAGTCACCGGTCTCGAACGGCACGAGTTCCGCAATGGCGGCGTGACCATCATCGGCCTGCACGGCAATCCCCAGCTGCGCGTCGACGAGCTGGGGCCTCCGGACTTCAAGTCGAACCAGAGATTCGAGAAGCCGCACCGGGCGCGGCTCCTGCTGCCGGAAGAGATGTACGCTTACGACATCCGCGCCGGCCGCGCGCTGGGCCGGCGGCGCGAGATCGAGGCCGAAGTCGATCCCTACGAGCCTGTCCTCTACGCGCTGTCTCCCTCGGAGCTCGGGCCCCTGACGATGGCGGTCCCCTCCACCGTCGAGCGGGGAGGCACGCTTCGCGTTTCGCTTCGCACGGTCTCTCCCGCCGCGACCCACGTGATTCACGCCGATGTGACCGATCCGGCCGGCGCCACCCTCCGGCAGTACTCCGGCAACCACCTGGCGCCGCACGGCGCCGGGGGCGTCACTGTCCCGTTCGCGTTCAACGATCCGGCGGGCCGCTGGCGGATCCGCGTCCGCGACGTGCTCTCGGGGCAAGTCGCCGAAGCGGCCGTTGACGTCAGGTAGGCGCGGACCGTTCGCAAAAAAGCCAGGGGCGGCCCGAAGGCCGCCCCTTCATTGCCGCGCACCGGCCGTTTCACGGTCGCTTCGCCCGGCGCACGTTCAAGACTTTTCCACGCGCAGGTTGTTGGTCACCTTGAAGACGCCCGCCACCCCGTTGGCGCGGAGGAAGGCGACGTTCCGGTCTCCCTCATTGGCCACGACGCCCTCGAGCGTCACTTCGCCGTTGCGGACGATGATCCGGATCGGCGGGTTGGCCCCCAGCCCGTAGCGTTGCAGTTGCGGGAACCCATACACGGCCCGCAGCGTGGCGATGCGGATCGAATCGTCAAACCGCGACAACGGCAGGACCTCGATCTGGTTGACGACCTTCGTCACTCCCTCCAGCCGCTTGACTACGTTCTCCGACCCGCTGCGCAACGTGGGACGGATCACCTGCCCCGACAGCGTCACCGTGCCGTCCGCGCCCACCTGGAACGCGAGGTTGTCGAACACGCTCAGAAACGGTAGCGTGATCAGCTCCTTCCGGATCTTCCGCTCCAGCGCCTCCCGCTGGCGCTCCGCCTCCGCCGCCGTGGATGCCGTCTCCCGGGCCGCCGGCCATGCCGGCGCGAGGATCATCACTCCCGCCAGAACCGCCTTGGTCATCGTCTTTGTGCTTTTCATTGCCTTTTCCTGCTCCTTCCACTCGTATGTACGGGCGGCCCGGCTCCGGAGTTTCGCGGGGCGGCGGGTCTTACAAAATCTTTACGAATCCTTCAAGAGCGACGACAATCTCCGCGTTTCCGGATTTTGTTGAGAGCTTTCGCCGGCGGGTCCCACCATACACGGTAGGAGGTTTCCTGCGAGTGACGAATAAGGAACAGGCCTTGCGGTCCGCCATGTCGCAAGTGGAGAAGCAGTTCGGGAAAGGAGCGATCCAGCGGCTGGGGGCCGGGAGCGCCGTTCCGGTGGCCGTTGTGCCGACCGGTTCGATCGCCCTGGACGCCGCCCTCGGCGTGGGTGGGTATCCGCGCGGCCGCGTCGTCGAGATCTATGGACCGGAGTCCTCCGGAAAGACGACGCTGGCGCTCCAGGCGATCGCGCAGGCGCAGAGACTCGGCGGGACAGCCGCCTTCATCGACGCCGAGCACGCCATGGACCCCACCTATGCCCGGAATCTCGGCCTCAACCTCGACGACCTGCTTGTCTCCCAGCCGGACTACGGCGAGCAGGCTATGGAGATCGCTTCCGCTCTGATCACTTCGTCCGGAGTGGATGTTGTGGTGATCGACTCTGTGGCGGCCCTGGTTCCCAAAGCCGAACTGGAAGGCGAGATGGGAGACAGCTTCATGGGCCTCCACGCGCGGCTCATGTCGCAGGCGCTCCGCAAGCTCACCGGGACGGTGGCGAGAACGAACACGTGCCTGATCTTCATCAACCAGATTCGCGAAAAGATCGGAGTCGTGTTCGGAAACCCCGAGACGACCACCGGGGGCAGGGCGCTCAAGTTCTATTCGTCGGTCCGGCTGGACGTGCGGCGAATCGGCGCCATCAAGGACGGCGAAGCCGTGGTCGGAAGCAGGACCAAGGTGAAGGTGGTGAAAAACAAGCTGGCCTCGCCGTTCCGCGAGGTCGAACTCGAGCTGATCCACGGGGAGGGCATCTCGCGCGACAACGAATTGCTCGAACTCGGCGCAGCGAACGCGATCGTCGAGAAAACCGGCTCCTGGTACAGCTTCGGCGGAACCCGCCTTGGCCAGGGCCGCGAGCAGGCGCGGCAGTACCTTCGCGAGCATCCGGACGCCGCCAGCAGAATCGAGACCGAGCTGCGCGCCCGGCTCGGGGTGCAACCCGCCCTGCTGGCCCAGGCGCAAACCGCCTGAACCGGGCCGCGCTCTACTGCCCGCTATAGGGGAAGAACAGTTTCGAGAACGCGTAGTCGGCCTGCGCGATTCCGCTGCACACGGGGGAGACGTGGGGCGTCCCCGCGCACGGCCGGTCCCGGCCTGTGGACCACATCGAGACCAGCCCCAGCCGGTTGTTTCCCGCGAAGCTGAGCAGCAGGCTCGCGTCCTGGAGCGTGAACACCTCCGGAACGACATCATTGAGGCCGATCATCGGAGTCACCCCCTGCATCGCCCGCAACTGGGCGTCCGTCTTGGCCGGACCGTAGACCGCCTTCATTTGCGCGAACGTCGCGTTGACGGCGTTAACGGCGTTCTGGCCCATCGCGTAGGGGTCTGCCACCGCGTTTCCATAGTCCATCGCCATCACGTTCACCACGCCGATCTCGACCCCGTTCTGCACGGCGTTGCGCAGCAGGTTGACGCCATCGGACGTCAGCCCCGTCGGAAGCACCGGCAGCGTGAACTGCACCGTGAGCGGTCTGCCCGCCGCCCGCGCGGCGGCCTGAAGGCCGGCGATGGCCTTGTTGCGGCGGTCAATCGACGCGGTATCCGCGATGGAGGCGCCCTCGATGTCGAAATCGACCCGCGTCAGCCCGAACTTGTCGATCACGTACTGATACTGTCCCTGCAAGGACGCCACGCTCGTACAGGCCTGTCCGAGTTCAATTCCGAACGCGCCTCCAAACGACACGATGACGTCGCCGCCGAGCGCCCGCAACTGCTCCACTTCCGCTGTCAGGAAGCTCTGCGTGGCCGGAATCACTCCTCCCCACGAAGCCTGGCATCCTCCGCCGGACGTGACAAAGGCCGCGGTGAAGTACTTCACGCCCGTCTGCTGTGAAATCGCGGCGAAGTTCGGCGTCGGCCAGAGCAGCACGTCGGTGTAGGGAGCGAACACCCGTGGCGGGAACGTGGAGATGGGCGGAGGCGGCGCGTCCGCTGTCCGGAACGACACGGCCGGCGAGGCCGCGGAAGCCCCCGCCTGGTTCACCGCCGAAACCGCCACGGTATAAGAGGTCGAGGGCGTCAATCCCGACGCCAGGTGGCTGGTGTCCGTAATCGCGCCCGGCAGCATCACGCCGTTCAGCCAGATCCGGTAGGTCACAGTGCAGCCCGGAGACGGCGGAACGGCGGACCACCGGATCTGGGCGGAGTTGGCCGTGACGCCGGCGACCGCCAGTCCGGTCGGGACGGCCGGAAGCTGTGTGCACGGCAGGGGCGGAACCGTGCCCACCCGCAACGCGCGGCTGTAGGCGGACGCGTTGCCCGCCCGGTCGCGCGCGCGAATTGAAAACGAGTACGTCGTCCCCGGCGTCAGCCCCTGGGCGACGAACGAGGTATGCGCGACGCTGCCGATCACGGTCGTCCCCTGGCGGATGTCGTAGGCGGCCACCCCGCTTCCGCCGGCGTTGTCTGTCGAGGCGTTCCACTCGAGGGTAATCGTTGTCGGGGTCTGGGCCGGGCTCCGCAGATTTCCGGGGACCGACGGCGCTGTCGAGTCGCCGGCGGACCCGCCCGGACAGGTGGCCGACGTCACGGTCACGCCGGGCATCGTGCAGCCTGAAGGCGGTTGCGCCGCGCCCGCCAGAGCGGCGACCCAGCCGACCCACGCCTGCCCCCCCGGCGGAAGATCCCGGTTCCAGGCCGGCCCGGAGATCGTGTACCGCGTCCCGCTGCGCGATTGGATCTGAGCCTCCCAGATGCTCGTGATGTTGTGGGCGTAGTCGAAGGAGAGCGTCCAGCCTCTCAGCGTGGTGGACCCCGTGTTCTTGATGGTCAAGGCCGCTTGCAGCCCCGTCGTCCAGTTCGAATCGACCCGGTAGGTCACATTGGCCTGCTGGGCGGCGGCCGGAAAGGTCGATACGGACAGCCAGACGGCAAATGGGAAGAAAAGGCGCGTCAGCCTCAAGTCGAATGATCCTCCTGGGCGCCGGTCTCTCGGGTGGATCGACCGGGTGGCATCCATGCGTTTCCGTGGATGATTTCCACCATTTTTACCATTTTCCTGCGGCCCCGTTCTCGCGAAACTAGGGCCTCGGCCCTAGCCTCCCTTGACTCCCGTCCGAAATCGCGACTATAGTGCGCCCTATGGTTGCTCGCTGCCTGCTGGCGGCAGGACTCGCCGCCACGCTCGCCGCCCAGACGTCGTCGACGGGAGTGCTGGGAACCGTGACCGACGCCGCCGGCGCCGTCGTGCCTGGCGCCGAGGTCACGCTGCTGCGGACGGAGACAGGGGAGACCCGCCAGGTCGCCACCACCTCGTCGGGCGACTACACCTTCACGCTGATCGAACCGGGACAGTATTCCGTGAAGGTCGCCATGCCCGGCTTCAAGACGGCCGAGACGAAAGGCGTGAACGTCGAATACCAGCAGCGGGCGCGCGTCGACTTCAAACTCGAAATCGGGGGCAACACCGAGATCGTCGAAGTGACCTCGGGCGCGGTCCAACTCAAGACGGACGACGCCGGAATCGGCGGCCTCATCGAGAACCGGCGCGTGGTCGAGCTGCCGCTCAACGGACGAAACATCTCCGGACTCGCGGTTCTGGTTCCGGGCGTGCAGTATGGCATCCGCACCGGGTTTGACGGCACGGACGGCTACCCGATCCCGGGCGCGCTCGTCGCTGTCAGCGCCAACGGACAACGGGAGGTCAACCAGCAGGTGACCCTCGACGGCGTGGTCGCGACCGAGGCGCGCGTCAACACGATGGTCTTCAGCCCCTCGATCGACGCGATCCAGGAAATGAAGGTCCAAACCAGCAGCTATTCGGCCGAATACGGCCAGAACAACGGCGCCATCGTGCAGGTCTCGATGAAGTCCGGCACCAACCACGTGCACGGGACCCTCTACGAGTTTCTCCGCAACGACAAGCTGTCGGCGGCGCACTACTTCCTCAACTTCCAGCTTCCGGCGAACTCGCTGCGAACTAGGAAGAGCGTCCTGCGCCGGAACCAGTTCGGCGCCTTCGTCGGCGGCCCGGTGCTCTTCCCGAAGGTTTACAACGGCAAGGACCGGACCTTCTGGGCCGTCAACTTCGAGGGCCGCCGCGAAACGATCGAAAACCCGACCCGCGCCTTCTTCTTTCCCGAGGACTTCCGCCGCGGAGACTTCTCGCGCCTGCTGACTCCCTTCATCCGCAACGGCGTCGCCGTCCGCGGGCCGATCGTCATCTTTGATCCGCTCACCGGACAACCTTTCCGCGACACGGAGGGCCGGATCACGAACATCATTCCGCCCAGCCGCGTGAACCGGAGTGCGCAGGCGTACATCAACCGCTTCATGCCGCTGCCCACGCTCGAGCCGGAGGACTTCCTCGACGTCAACGTCGAAAAGAACGTTCCCAGCACCATCCGCTCGAACCAGATCTTCCTGCGCGTCGACCACAACTTCTCGCACAAGGACCGGGTCTTCGTACGCCTGGCGCAGGACCGGGCCCGGCGCGTCCAAGGTAACATCAACCCCAACTACAACGTGTTCACCGACACGCAGTCGGCCAACCTCGCCTCCCAGCATATTCATATCTTCAGCCCTCGGGTGATCAACGAGTTCCGCTACGGGTTGAACAAGGCGAACGACGATTTCTACAATCCCCGAACCAACACGGACTTCGATCTCGACGCGCTCGGCATCGGCCCGTTCCGCGTGGCTTCGGAGAACAACCGCAAACTGACCCGGCGCGAAGTGGGCCTGCCCCCCACCGGTATCCTGCCCGGCGACGCCGACACCGGCAACGGCTACAACTTCAATACCTCGCACCAGTTCAACGACAATCTCTCGATCATCCGGAAAAACCACGGGATCAAGATGGGCGTCGACATCCGGAGGCAGGAACTCAACCGCGCTGCCGCCAACCAGCCCCGCGGCAGCATCTCCTGCTGCCAGGGCGGATACGCCCTCGCCGGCTGGCTGATGGGATACCCGACCGCCGCCACGACCGCCGAAGGCATGCCGTTCACCGCGCCGCGGCAGACGCGCTACAGCGCCTACATCCTCGACGAATGGAAGGCCACCCGCAAGCTGACGGCGAACATCGGCCTGCGCTGGGACTTTTTCGAAGTTCCCGTGGACGCCGACGGCGGCTGGCGCTCGCTCCGTCTCGATATCCTCACCACGGCTTCCAACGGCCAAAGCTATCCGACGCTGATTCCGGAGCCCGGGCGGAAGAACTGGAAGTCCTACCAGCGGGACAACCGCTACTTCATGCCGCGCATCGGCCTCGCCTACCGCGCGGCCGAGAAATGGGTCCTCCGAACCGGCTTCGGCTGGTTCGCCAACGCGCAGCAGTTGAACAACTTCACTATCCTCAACTTGCAGCCGCCGCGTTCGGGAACGTTCACCTTCACGCCCGTGACCGACCTCTTTCAGATGCTCCAGTACGAGTACAACGGCCGCGTCTACAACATTCAGACCCGCCGGTTCCGGCCTGGCACGCAGATCATCACGCTCGACAACCTCTTTCCCGGCCAGGGAACCGCGCCGGCGCGCCAGAACCTCACCGTGATGCCGCCGGACAACCGCTCTTCCAACAAGATCGAATGGAGCTTCGATATCCAGCGCGCCCTGCCGTGGCATTCGCAGTTGAGCGTCGCCTACGTCGGCAGCAAGACCTCCCATCTCGACAACAATCTCTCGAACTTCAACAGCCCCGACCCGTCCACCAACAACGACATCGACAGCCGGCGTCCCTACCAGTTCTACGTCGACCCCTCCATCAGCCTCGCCCCGCGGCGCCTGGGGACGATCCGATATCTCGACAGCTACGCCAATGCGCACTACCACGGCCTTCAGGTCCACGCCGAGAAGCGCTACAGCCACGGGCTCACCATGGGCCTGGCCTACACGTTCAGCAAGGCGCTGGGCGAAGGATACGGCCGCAACGAGGGCGGCGGAGCCGTGGGCGGAATCTATCAGAATCCGCGCGACCGGCGCGCCGACAAAGGCCGCTACGGTTTCGACGTCACCCACAACGCCGTCCTCAACTGGGTCTACGAGATGCCGTTCCTCAAACGGTTCCGGGGCCCGGCGGGCTGGTTTCTGTCCGGCTGGCAGACCAACGGCATCGCGACCCTGCGCACCGGGTTTCCTTTCAACGTCGCCGGCGGCACGCTCAACACCGGCAGCGCGTCCCGGCCGGACCGTCTGCGCGATGGCCGTCTGGGCGCCAGGGCCACACGCCAGAACTGGTTCGATTCGAGCGCGTTCGGCCGCGTGGACTGCAACATTCCCGCCCACCCGGAAATCTGCCACTACGGCAGCACGGGCAGCGGCGCTCTCATCTCACCCGCCAACCGCATCGTCGATTTCACGCTCTTCAAGAACTGGAAGATCCCGGCGCTCGGCGACCAGGGACGGCTCCAGGTCCGGTCCGAATTCTTCAACGTGCTCAACACTCCCAACTTCGGCGTCCCGAACGGCATCTCGTTCACCACACTCGACACGCTGGTCGCCGACGGTCCGCGCGACGGCGAGATCCGCAGCCTGCGCACGCCGATGCGGATCATTCAGCTCGGACTCAAGCTGTACTTCTGAGATTCACCCGCGTTGACCGGGCGGCTCTGCGCCGCGGTTTTCCCACTTCGCAGCGTAACCCGGGCTACTGCGAATCAGGGGTTGGTCGCCCAATTGTGACTGACGCCCCCGCGTCAGGCCGGCAGACTTCCCCCGAGGAAGGGCAGCGTCGTGTTCGGAGCGAAGTTGGCCAGGCTCGGGAACACCGCGGGCAGTTCCGCCGGCGGCACTCCGAACCATTGGGCCAGCGTCGCTCCGTATTGGTCGAGCGCCACCGAAGGAATCCAGTTGCCGCGGTCGCCGGAATCATCGGGACCGCGCAGCGCCAGCGTCGGGAACCGGCCGAAGACGTCGCCGCCGGCCACCGCGCCTCCCATCACCAGTTGATGGCCTCCCCATGCGTGGTCCGTGCCGGCCGTGCCGTTGGGCTGGAACGTGCGGTTGAACTCGGACTCGGTGAATGTCACCACTCCGTCCCGCACCCCCAGTTCTCCTGTTGCGTTGTAGAAGGCGAGCATCGCCTGGCTGAGTTCGGTGAGCAGCGCCGCGTGCGTGCCCAACTGGCCCGAGTGCGTGTCGAACCCCCCGAGCGAACAGAAGAAGATCTGCCGCTTCATTCCGAGCGCCGCCCGCACCTGGATGATCTTGGCCACCTGTAGCAGTTGCTGGCCCAGACCCGTGGTGGGAAACACCGTGTTCAACGGACTGCTGTTGTTTGTGGCTTCGTCGACGAGTTGCGCCACTTTCAGCGCGTCGCCCAGGACCTGGCTGGCGGCCTGGACCAGCATGGCGCCGCTTGAAACCGTGAGGATCTCACGTAGCGCCTTCTCGCGCGCCACCGCCTGGGCGCTGTCGTCGGATCCCTCCAGTCCGAACCCGTCCCCCTGCACCGTGGTCGGCTGCGTCGACTGTCCCAAGAGCTGGAGGCTGTTGCCGGACACGCCGACGGCGGGCGGGAACTGCGACGGGTAGTTGAGGCCAACGGTCCTGTCGGCCACGCGGCCCCCCCAGCCGGTCGTCACGCCGCCGAGCGGCGCGGCGTTCTGCCACTGCTGCTGCTGATCCGAGTGCGAGAACAGGTTCCCCGGCACCGGCACAGTCCGGTTGAGGTAGTCCTGCCTCGTTGTGGGCCGCACGAGCATGCCGACGTTGGCCACCACCGCAAGGTCGCGGGCGGCGCCCGTGTACAGCGGCGCGAGCGGCGCCAGGCTCGGGTGCAGCCCGTACGGCGTCCCGTTCGCGGCGGCGACCGCCACCAGCTGGCTGGTGGGAATGGCCAGGCTTCCTCGCACCGTCTGGTACGCCTGGTAGGAGGACGACGCCAGCGGGACCACCATGTTGTTGGCGTCGTTGCCGCCGAACAGGAAGATGCAGACCAGCGCCTTGTAGTCCGGCGCGGTCTGGGCGTGCGCGCTGACCCTGCCGAGATGGCCCAGCGAGGCGGCGGCGGCCGTCGTCAGGAGGGTTCGCGATCCGCTCCGGAGCAGGTCGCGGCGGGTGAGATGCAAGGTTCGATGCATGGGTCGGTGTCTCCTCTCGTTCTGACGTTGCTTAGCGTTGGACCTGGTGCAGCGACGAAGTCGCCGCGAGATAAATCGCGTTCCGGGCGCGCGTTCGCCTGTCCGTCGTCGCGCCCAACGCCGTCACAATGCTCGCGCGGACTTCGGCCGGCATCTGCCCGCGCAGGATGGCGTTGTCGACCGCCTGCACGAGTACGTTCGGATCCGAGGCGAGACTCTCGAAGTTCGCCAGATTCACCTGGATCGTGCTCGACACGCCGTTGCGCACCAGCTTGTGGATGAAGTTCACCCGCGCCAGCGACGTGGTCGGGTTCAGAATCTGGAACTCCGGTGCGACCGTGCTCGTGCCGGGAATCCGGTAGAACGGCGAGAAGTAGCTGAAGACGCTCGCCGGGAACAGCAGCTTCTGGCCCATGTACTGCGTCTGCGTGGCGAGGCTGGGCTCCTCGGTGACGGAGGCGTTCAGCGCCCGCAGCATGCCGATCGCGTAGAGGACCGGCTCGCGCAGGTGGCCCTGGCCCGCCGGCAGGGCCGGCGCCGGCGGCGGATTCCCTCCTGGCGCCGTCCCGAACGCGGCCGAGTTGCCCGCTTCCGGATCCGTCAGGATCGCCCGCACCACCGCCTTCAGATCGCCCCGCACGCCCGCGCCGTTGTTGTTGAACACGCCGGCCACCCGGCTGACGTACGCCGGAGACGGATTGCTCGTCACCAGCCGCTGAATCAGCCGGTAGGAGACGAACGGACCGACGTTCGGATGCGCGAAAACGTTGGCCAGGGCGGCGTCGAGATCCTCGCGCGCCGTCCGGCCCGCCGGCAGCACCACGCCGCCCAGCAGGGTCTTCTCGGACTGGTCGTGATGGTTGTCGAACGGCGTCATCTGGCCGAAAAAGTAGCGCGGATTCGGCCACTGGGAGGCGAACCCCGGCTGCGGCGGGAAGGTCCAGCCGGTCAGCGCGAGCGTCAACTGTTTGACTGTCGCCTCCGTGTAGGCGGGGATGGGGTTCCCCTGGGGATCCGTCTTGCGGGTCCCGTCCTGGTTCAGCTCGTAAAGCCCGATCGTGAACAGCTGGAGCAGTTCGCGGGCATAGTTTTCGTTGGGAACGAGATTCTTTCGCGGGTCCGGCTTGTCGTTGTTCACCATGTCGAGAAAGATTCCCATCGACGGGCTGAGCGTGACCTCCCTGAGAAGCGTGTGATAGTTGCCGAACGCGTTGTTCATCAGGATCCGCAGGTAGGGAACCATCTCGTGGTAGTTGTCGTTCTCAACGCCGGAGACGACGAGAACCTGTCCGAGCGCGAAGGCGACCCGCTGCCGAAGCTGGTCCTCACCGGTGACGGCGCGGTGGACAAAGATCTTCTGAAGGCGGCTCAGTCCCTCCGACGTGTCGATCGGATCGGGGAACGTCGAGGGAGGCGCCGCAAACTGCTGGTCGAGCCACGCCGATCCGCCCATCTGCTGAAGCAGCGCCACCGACGCCGGACTCGGCCCCCACGTCGCCTGCTCGAGAAGCCGGCACGCCGCCGAAAGGCTCATGGACTCGCGGGCCGGCTTCACCGGGATCGCCAGCGAATTGGAGGCCGACGCGCCCGGATCCGGGTTCAGCACGGTCAACGCCGCCAGGCCTCCTGCGACTGGCGCCGCCGTTCCCTGAACGCGGATCTGTGTCGGCGAAATCCAGGTCGACGCGATGTCGGCGCCGCCAAACTGCACCCGGGCGCTCTGGGCGAAGCCCGAGCCGGTGATCGTGAGGGTGAAGTTTCCGGCCGGAATCGCGCCGGGCGCCGCTGAGGTCAGAACCGGAACAGGATGTTGCAGTGTGATCTCGGCCGTGTCGCTGGCGCGCGGATCCGCCTTGCTGACCGCCTTCAGCACGACTGAGCCCGAAGCCGGGATCAGCACCGGCGCGGTGTAGACGCCCGCCGCGTCGACCGTGCCGAGCGCCGCGTTGCCTCCCTTGACGTTGTTGACGAACCAGTCGACGTCCTTGTTGGCGTTGTTCGAAACCGACGAGTTGAAGTCGTGGCTCGCGCCCCCGCGCAGCGTTTTCCTGCTCGGGGAAACCGAGACCGCCACCGGAGCGACGATCGAAAGCGTCTTCGCGCTCGACTGCGCGGCGCCCGGGTTGGGGATCTCCACCACGACGCTGAGCTTGGTTCCGGGCGCGGCCGTGCTCTTCAGCGAGAATCGCAGCTCGGTCGCCGAGACGAAGGTGGTCGGCACGGCGGCGTTGTCGAGCAGGACGCGGGCTGTGTTCTTGTAGTTGGATCCGGTCACCGTCACGAGCGTGTTCAAGTCCGTGTTGACGCTCGACGGAGATAGCGAACTGATTGTCGGAGCGACGTTGAGGATCGTGACCGCCGCGCTGGCCGACTGAGTGCGGTCGGCCAGGCTGACCGCCTTGACGGTGACGGTATTGGCCGTCGGGACGTTGGCCGGCGCGGTGTACACACCGGTCGCACTGATGGTTCCGACCGTCGCATTCCCGTTCTTGACGTTGTTCACCTGCCACTCGACCGTCTTGTTGGTCGTGCCGCTCACCGAGGCGCTGAACTGTTTGGTCAAGCCGGTCCGGATTGTGTAGGTCGCTGGCGAAATCGTGACCTTGACGGCCGCCATCGAAACCGCCGGCCACGTCAGCACGGACAGGCCCGCGAAAAAGGACAGGGATCTCCTCATGGTCTGTGTCTCCTCAGCACAGGATGAAACTCAGTGGTGCTTTTTGTGGACGCCGAATCGGCTAGTACTTCGTTCGCGCTGGTTCAATCTTAGCCGGGAACGACACACTTGGCTAGGCGGAGCGATACCCGAGGATGGCTCTCAGCGGTTCCTCCGTCCAACGCGCAGCGACTGACGCGCTGTTGTCCGGGATGGCGAGCAAGAGAAAGGCCAATTCCCAAAGTCAACGAGTTGCCTGGGTGGTTCCGGCCGGCCCGGGAAGTTTTTACCGCGAGCGGCGCCGCGCGGCGCGGCAATTTTTGCTCACTCGTTTGCGGGTCTCCCGCCGCCGGCGAATCAGAACATCAGCTTCAAAGCGAACTGAACGACTCTTCCGCTTTCGCCGGTCTGAATGATGTTCTGCGTCGAGGCCGGCGCCACCGCCGTGCAGCAGGCTTCGCCGAACCTCGTGTTGGTGATCGTGTTGGACCCGCTCGACGAAGCCGTCGGCGTCTCGAAGCTCGGGTGGTTCATCGTGTTGAACGTCTCCATCCGGAATTGCAGCTTCCACTTCTCCTCGATCACGAACAGCTTCTGGAGTCCGATATCCATGTTCCAGTAGCCGGCGCCGCGGAAGATGTTGCGACCGAGGCCGTTTTCTCCGGGCGCCGGCCATGTGAACAGGTCCGCGCTCTGGAAGTACACGGGACCAAGCGTGCCCGCCTTGTTTTGCAGCTTCGCTTCGACGGGCGAGCCGCGAAAGACCGCCCGCGATACGTGGGAGTTGTTCGACGTCCGGACCCCGCTCTGGATGCTCCAGGGTTCGCCCGTGTAGGCGCTGAAGATTCCGTTCAGACTCCATCCGCCCCACAACTTGCCCTTGCCGAACGGAAGTTCATAGAGCCAGACGCCGTTGAACACGTGACGCCGGTCGAAGTCGGACACGGCGCGTTCGTTACGCCAGTTCCGCGTGTCCACCGGGGTGCGCGAGTTTGTCGTGCTGAGGCCGCCGCCCGAGGTCGAGCCAACCGGGTCGACCGACTGGTTGTCGATCGACTTGCCGAAGGTGTAGGAGACCGCCAGCTGGAGGCCGTTCGAGAACCGCTTGCGCAGCATCGACTGGAAACTGTGGTAGTAGGAGTCGCCGCCGGCGTCGAGGTAGGTGATGACGCCGAACTGCTGGTTGGGGCGCAGCCGGGCGTTCAGGGTGGTCTGCTCGATCCGGCCCGCCATCGTCCCCGCCGCGTTCTGGCGCAGTTCGTTCACCGACGTCGCGCTGTTGACGAAGGCCGCGCTCACCAGTCCGTTGACGACCATCGGAACCGGAGAGCCGCTGACGCCCGGCGGGCACGCTGTCCCGTCGGGCCGGCAGCTGGCGTTCAGATTCCGCTGCATGATCAGAAAATCGTTCAGGATCGGATCGGCGTTGATCTGGTTGACGTCATAGGCCCGCATCAGCCGTGTGCCGCGCTTGCCGATGTAGCCCGCCTGCGCCACCATTCCGCCCGGCAGTTCGCGCTGGATCGTCAGGTTCCACTGGTGCACCGTCGGAAGCTTCCAGTTCTGATCGAAGATGGTCAGCCCGGGCGCCGTGGCGAGCAACTGCCGGGGCGGCGTCAGAAACGATGACGGCTTGATCGTGGGCGCCTGCAACTCTTGCGGGAATCCTTCATTGATCCGTACGTCGGGCAGCGCCGCGCAGCCCGGCGAGGGCGTGACGCCCGGCACCACCGAGCACGATGTGGTCAGCCCCGGAACCCTCCCTGCCACCGCGGTCACCTGGAACGAGGACAGCGGGTCGAACGAGATTCCGTAGCCCGACCGGATCACCATGCGGCCGGAGCGTCCCGGCGCCCACGTCAGGCCCAGCCTCGGGCCCACCGCCCCGATGTTGTTTCTCGCAAACCAACGCTCGGCCTTCCGGAAACTCACCAGTTCGCCGCTCGAAAGCGATCCCTCGGGAACGTAGACCCTGCCGCCGGCCTCCGTCGGCGCGGTGTTGATCTCCCACCGCGCGCCCGCGTTCAGGGTCACATTCCGCCGCAGCTTCCACTCATCCTGGAAGTAGAAGTTGTACTGCTTGAGGCGCTGCCCCTGCGACCAGAGCGTCACGCTGTTGCCGGCGCGGTAGGGCAGGAACTGGTCGCTGCGCAGGTCGCCGAGGAAAATCTGCGAGATCCGCGCCGGAATTCCGACCAGTTCGTTGATCGCCTGCTGAAGCCGGTTGTTGTCCTCCGGCGCCATGTTCGCCGGGATGTTGAACCCCTGCGGCGGGCGGACCGTGCGCAGGAAGGAAAGCGTGGGAGTGATGTTGACACCTCCCGGCTGGCCGCGCTGGTCGTTGTGCTGATAGAAGCGGACGTTGAACCCCATGCGCATCTGGTGGGCGCCGGCGACCACCGAGAGATTGTCGAGAATCTGCGGCGTCGTCACCGCCCGGAACGTCCTCGGCCGGTTGAGGAACGGTTCGGAGATGTTGTCGAAATCGAACGACGGGATGTCCGGAAAGGCCGGGTTCGCCTCGCCCTGCGTGAACAGAAAGACGAAGCGCGAGTAGCCCGCCGTCAGCTCGTTGACCACGCGCGGCGAGATCACCTTCCGGTAGCTCAGGGCGAGGTTCGAACTGCGCCGGAACACCTCCCCGAGCGGCGGGTAGTTCGGAAAGACCTGCGGGCGCGAGTTGTTCGGATCGCCGCCCAGCGTGTTCTGGTCGCTGAACAGGAACCGCCCGAACACGGAACTGTTGTCGTCGATAGTATGGTCGATGCGGCCCATGATGCTCGGCCCCCGCACCTGCGTCGGCGGATTCCACTGGTAGAGCGCCGTGTTCAGCCCGTCTCCGCCGATGAAGGAATTCGGCAGCGGATAGGTCGACATCAGCTTCGCGATCGTGGGGTCGCCGCCGATCCTCCTCGGATCGTCGGCGAAGAAGTTGTACGTGGCCACGCAGTTGAGGTCCGTGTTGGAGCCGCACTCGCGGATGCCCGGCCGCAGCGCGCCGGTCTTAGGGTCGACCAGCCCCGGGACGTTCCGGTTGAACCTCACACCGTCGATTTCGAGTGGAGAGGACGGGTTCGGCCGGAAGTACCGGTAACGTCCCGCCAGCGCGGACGCCGTGTAGACGGTCGCCGGTCCCCCGAAGACCAGGTCGATCGGCTGCGCGAAGTTGATCCGCTGCCCCTGCCAGGACCCGAAGAAAAAGGTCTTGTTCTTCCGGATCGGGCCTCCCAGTTCGAAGCCGTACTGGTTGAGCTTGATGTCGGGTTTCGGCGTTCCCTGCGCCCGGGCGTAGAAGTCGTTGGCGTTGAGCGCGGTGTTCCGGAAGAAGTGGTAGACGGTTCCGTGAAGCTGATTGGTGCCGGACCGCGTCGCCACCGAGACGGATGCCCCGGAGTTCCGTCCCTCCTCCGGCGTCGGGTTCGACGTCGTGACCTTGTACTCCTGCACCATGTCCGGATTCAGCCGGAACGTGTTGCCGAGCGGATTCGGCACCGTCGATTCATTGGCATCGATGCCGTCGATCGTCGTGTTGAAGGCGCGGTCGCGCGAGCCGTTCACGTGGATGCCGGAACCGGTTCCCCCCTGCGTCCGCTGGACCACTCCGGGTTCGAGAATCAGGAGGTTCAGCGGATTCCGCCCGTTGAGCGGCAGGTCGACGATGGCTTTGCGCTCCACCACGTTGCCGATGGCCGCGTTGGACACCTGCAACTGTTCCGCGGTGGCCTCCACCGACACCGTCTCGGTGGCCGCGCCGACCTCAAGCTGGATGTCGATGGTCAGCGGCGATCCGACCTGAAGAAGGTTTCCTGTGCGCCGCGCGCTTTTGAAGCCTTGCATCTCCACCGCGATCGTGTACGGACCGAGCGGCAGCGACGGAAACGAGTACAGCCCCGCTTCGTTGGTCTGTTGCCGGTAGGTGAGGCCCGTCGATTCGTTGGTCGCCGTCACTGAGGCGTTGGGAACCAGCGCATTCGAAGTGTCGGTGACCGTGCCGGAAATCGAGGAAGTCGAAGTCTGCGAAAGCGCCAGACCGGCGCTGAGCGCGGAAATGAGGAGAACCCGGTACGACATTGCAAACCTCCCTGAGCGATCTATGCTTCCAGTATAAGACTCTGATCCGAAGAGAGTCTCCGCCCGATGACGCGTCATGCTTGGCGCGCGCCGCGGGACGGGGCAGGATACCGCACCGATTCGAGGAACAGTCCGGAGGCGGGCGCGGTCCAGGCGGCGATGTCCGGCCCGTTGCGGACCCGTCCGGTCAGCAGCCGGCCGAACTCCTCCTCCGCCAGTTCGTGCGTGCCGATCCGCACGAGCGCGCCCGTGAGACGCCGCACCATGCGCCAGACGAAGTGCGACGCCTCGATCCGGAACAGGATCAATCCGTCCGGGTCCAGTTCCACGTTCGCGCTGCTGACCACGACGACCGGCGATTCCTCCGGCCGCGCCGGATCCGACGCCCGGAAGCAGGAGAAGTCGTGCCGGCCTTCGATGCGCCGGGCCGCGCGGGCCATGGCGGGGACGTCGAGCGGATCCTTCACCCACCACACGTACGGTTTGGCGAAAGCCCGTTTCCGCTGCGAAATCCGGTACAGATAGACACGGCTGATCGCGTCGTGCCGGGCGTGGAAGCCGGGCGGGGCGGGCTCCGCATCGACGATCGCGATGTCGTGCGGCAGTTCCGCGTTGAGCCTGTTGCGCAGCGCCTGGGCCGGCATGGGGCGCGGCGCGGCGTAGCGCAAGTGCGCCACCTGCGCCAGCGCGTGCACGCCCGCGTCGGTCCGGCCGGCGCCCTGGATTTCCACCTCAGCGGACGTCACCGCCTCACAGGCCTTTCGCAACTCGCCCATGACCGAGCGCGCATTTTTCTGTTCCTGCCAGCCGCTGTAGCGGGAGCCGTCGTACTCAATGGTCAGCTTCCAGGAATGCTTCATCGCCGGGCCCGGGCGAAACCGGCCGCCTGGAACTGGAACCCATGCAGACCCGCGCGCTCATAATAGGCCTGCGTGTTGTGTGGGACGCCCAGCAGCACCTCGTACTCGTGCGCTACGCCCAGGTCGCGCAGGTGCGCGTGGAGCTTTTCGGAGTCCGGAAACGACACATCCGTAGTCCCGATCACGAGCCGGATGCGAAGCTGTCCCAGCCGGCCGTAATTCTTTTCGGCCAGGGCGAACACGTCGTCCTCGGCCGAATACCACTGGGCGAGGTTCGCCACCCATTTCTGCTGCTCGGGCGCGACGCCGGCATAGTAGTAGCCGTCGAGACGGATCCGTCCGTACGTTCCGGCGATCGCCAGCACCGATCCGAACATCTCCGGATACTTCAGCGCCAGTTTCAGAGATCCATTGCCGCCCATCGACATGCCTTCGATCGCCCGGCCGTAAGGCGCCGGAAGCGTGCGGTAGCTGGCGTCCACGTGCGGAATCAGCTCCCGGATGATCATCGTCTCGGAGAGGACGTTCTGTTCGGGCCAGTCGCGATACTCCGAGCGCCGCCCGCCGTTCGGCATCACCATGATGACGGGCGGCATGGCGCCGGAGCGGATCGCGCTGTCGAGCAGCGCCGCCTGTGCGACCCCCTGCGATTCGTGACCGCCCGCTCCATGCAGCCAGTAGATCACCGGGAACCGCGCCGCGGGCGACGTTTCGTAGGCCGGAGGCAGATAGATGTTGAATCCCACCTGCCGGTTCATCGCCTTGCTCAGGAAAACCTGGTGTTGGACGCCGGCCGGCGGGCTGGCGGGCGGATTCACCCAGGTGATCTCGAACTTCAGCGGTTCCCGCTGCGCCGCCGCGGCCAGCGGGAACGCGGCGGCTAGGGCCAGAAGGCGCATCGTTCCGCATTGTACATCGCGTCGGCCGGCCGGCTTTCCCTGCCGCAGGCGGACGAGTCCGCTTCGGTGAATCTAACCTCCGGCCGCGAGGCCCGTCCAACCCGCATGACCCGTGTGCCTGAAGCAGAGCCCCGCCCGCGCCGGATAAGCCATAATCGGTTGGTGCTGCGTGTCTGTCTGATGTTGACGCTCCTGGCCCCGGCCGCGGCGGGAGACTGGCCCCGTTTCCGGGGCGAGAACGGTTCCGGGGTCGCGCCCGATGGCGCGCTCCCCTCCGAGTTGCATCCCGAGCGGACCCTGGCCTGGAAAACCGGGACCGTTCCGGGCAACTCATCGCCGATTGTCGTCGCCGGACGTGTCCTGTTCACGGGCCACCAGGGCGACGAACGCCTGCTGCTTTGCCTCGACGCATCCACCGGCAGGGAACTCTGGCGCCGCGGCTTCACCAGGACCCGGACGGAAGGCGCGCACCCGCTCAACGGACCCACCACGCCAACGCCGGTCACCGACAGCGAAAGCGTCTACGCCTTCTTCCCTGAGTTCGGGCTGATCGCCTGGGACCTGGCGGGCAACGAGCGCTGGCGCGCCCCCATGGGGCCCTTCCCCTCCAGCATCCAGGGCATCGCTTCGTCGCCGGTCTACGCCGGCGGCGTCGTTGCCATGCTCATCGACACGACGGAAGAATCCTACCTCGCCGCCTATGATGCAGCCAGCGGAAAGCTCGCCTGGAAAGCGCAGCGCGGCACCAACTTTCTCGGCGGTTACTCGACTCCGGCTGTCTACAAGCCCTCCTCCGGGCCGCTTCAGATTGTCGTCGCGGCCTCGACCGAGCTGACCGGATACCAGGCTTCCACCGGCGAGCGCCTCTGGTGGGCGCCGGTGTCCTTCGCTCCCGCCGCCATGCCGCTGGTCGCTGGCGACCACGTATTCACGGTCGAGCCCGCCGGCGGCGGCGCGCCGCCCTTCACCGGCATGTTGAAACAGTTCGACAGGAACAACAACGGCGCCATCGAACGCGAGGAGACGGCGGGCTCGGATGTGAACAGCCAGATCATGGCGCGTCTGTTCCGCTCGATCGATCGGAGCGTCGGCAACGGCGACGGGATCGTGAACGCCGAGGAGTACAACAAGTCCTTCCATGTGGAGCGGTCGGCCGGAGGGCTGGTCCGGACGCGGCTGGGAGGATCCGGGGACGTCTCGCAGTCGCACGTCGGCTGGCGCCATACCAAAGGCCTGCCGTACACCACGGCGCCGCTCCTCTACCAGGGAGTCCTCTACCTCGTGCGCGACGGCGGGATCCTCACCTGTTTCGAGCCCGAATCGGGCAAGGTGCTGCGCGAGGAGCGAATGAAGGACGCCCCCGGGGCCTACTACGCCTCGCCCGTCGCCGGTGACGGCAAAGTCTACCTCGTCAGCCATGCCGGCAAGGCCACCGTGCTGAGCGCCGCGGCGGACGCGAAGTGGGAGATCGTTTCCCAGCACGACTTCGACGAGCCCGTCGTGGCCACTCCCGCCATCGCCGGCGGCCGGATCTTCCTGCGGACCGCGAAGGCGCTTTACGCCTTCGGGACCAGGGAGCCCGCCGGAAGGTAATTCCGCGGAGAACCCCGCGCGAGTCTACTTCCCGCGGGGATGCGGGCGCCCGCGCAGGAACATCTCCATCCCGCCCTGTCCGCCGTCGTATGCCGCGCTCACGCGGAACGGAGGGAAACACAGCCGGCGCAGGATCTCACCGGGCCGGACATGCCAGCTCGCCCACGCAAGCGGCGTGTCCCCGTTGGCGTCGCGCATCGTCACGTCCGCGCCCGCCGCCAGCAACAGATCGATCGCCTCCGCGTCTCCGAAGGCGGCGGCCCGATGCAGCGGCGTTTCGCCCCGCGTGCGGCAATCGCGCATGAATCCGCCGGTTTCGGCCCCGTTCGCACAGGTCGCGTTCGGATCGGCGCCGTAGTCAAGCAGCACGCGCAGGACCAGGGTGTGCCGCGGGCTCCCCGGTTTGCACAGCGCGGCGTGAAGGGGCGTCTCGCCCGTTCCGGGCAGGGGAAGATTGACGTCCGCGCCCCGGTCCAGAAGGAACCGGCACAGGCGCCAGTGGCCGTGAAAGGCGGCGCCGTTGAGGTCGAAGTTCGGGCCCAGCCGCTCCAGCGTCTCGCCGTTGGCCAGCAGAAACTTCATCGCGCTCACGTCGCCGTAGTAGTGGCAATGAACGATCAGCGGAACGCCGGCCTCATCGGCCGAAGAGGCCGGGTTGCCTTCGGCGACATACTCGAACACCAGATCGGTGCGGCCATCGGCGATCTCGGCGAGCAACGGCATGTTTCAGGCCAGAATAGGTCTGACCACCGAGCCGTGCACGTCCGTGAGCCGGAACGCCCGGCCCTGGAACTTGTAGGTCAGCCGGGTGTGATCGATCCCGAGACAGTGGAGCATGGTGGCGTGCAGGTCATGCACGTGCACCGGGTCCTTCACGATGTTGTAGGAGTAGTCGTCCGTTTCGCCGTGGACGACGCCCGGCCGGATTCCTCCGCCGGCCAGCCACATGGTGAAGCAGCGGGGATGGTGGTCCCGGCCGTAGTCGGTCGCGGTCAGCCGTCCCTGGCAATACACGGTTCGGCCGAATTCGCCGCCCCAGACGACGAGCGTGTCGTCGAGCAGGGACCGCCGGGCCAGGTCCGAGATCAGCGCGGCGGAAGCCTGGTCGGTCTCCCGGGCGCGGTTCGGGATGCCTTTGGGCAATCCGCCATGGTGATCCCAGTCGCGGTGGAACAGCTGGATGTAGCGGACGCCGCGCTCGGCCAGCCGCCGCGCCAGAAGGCAGTTCGCCGCGAACGTGCCGGGTTTGCGCGCGTCTTCTCCGTAAAGCTGGAAGGTGGATTCCGGCTCTTTCGACAGGTCGGTGAGTTCGGGGACGGAAGTTTGCATCCGGAACGCCATCTCGTACTGTGCGATGCGCGTCTGGATTTCCGGGTCCCCCCACTCGTCGTATTTGAGCTGATTGATCCGGGCGAGCGCGTCGAGATAGTCGCGGCGGGCTTGGGACGAGAAGCCGGGAGGGTTGGACAGGTAGAGCACCGGATCGCCCACCGAGCGGAACTTGACGCCCTGGTAGCGCGACGGCAGGAAGCCTGATCCCCAAAGGCGGTCATAGAGCGGCTGGCCTCCGCCGCCCTGTCCGGGCGAGATCAGCACGACGAACGCGGGCAGGTCTTTCGTCTCCGCGCCGAGGCCGTAGGCCAGCCATGCGCCGATGCTGGGCCGGCCGGCGATCTGCGCGCCGGTCATCAGAAACGTGGCGGCGGGGTCGTGGTTGATGGCTTCGGTGTGCACCGAGCGCACGATGGCCAGCCGGTCCACGATGCGCGCCGTGTGGGGGAGCAGTTCGCTGACCCAAGCCCCGGATTGTCCGTGCCGGCTGAACGTGAACTTCGAGGGCACGACGGGAAACGAGGACTGCGACGCCGACATCTGCGTCAGGCGCTGGCCGCGGCGGACCGAATCCGGCAGGTTGGTATTGGCGAACTCCACCAGGCGGGGCTTGTAGTCGAACAGTTCGATCTGGGACGGCCCGCCGGACTGAAACAGGTAGATGACGCGCTTGGCCTTCGGCGGAAAGTTGGGAAAACCCGGCTGCCCGGCTTGCAGCAGTTCGGCCAGCGCCGCCGTGCCGAGACCGGCGGCGGCGCGGGAGAAGAAGTAGCGGCGGGTCATCGCGAGCGGGTCGGGGGCCGGCGGCATCGGGTTACTCCTTGGTCACCATCTCGTCGAGGTTGAGCAGCAGGCTGGCCACCCCGGCGAGGGTAGCCACGCGGGCCGGATCCAGGCCCGGGTCGGCGGGCGCATCGCCCTGTTTCAAAAGCTCCTTTGCGGCATTCGGGTTTGTTTCGTAGTGCCTGCCCAGTCGGGCGACGAGCTGGCCGGCGGCATCCCTCTCTTGGGGGGATGGGAGCCGGCCCAGCGCGGTCCGCCAGGCGAAGCCGACCGGATCGGCGCCGCCCTCGCGGAGCATCCTCTCTGCGAACTTCCGGGAGGCCTCGACGTAGGTGACGTCGTTCATCAGGTTCAGCGCCTGAAGCGGCGTGTTCGTCCGGGTCTCGCGGACGACACAGGTTTCCCGGGTCGGCGAGTCGAAGGTGATCATCGCCGGTGGCTGAATGGTCCGGCGCCAGTAGGTGTAGAGGCTGCGGCGGTAGAGGTCCTCACCCTGATCGGGCTTGTAGGCGCCGGAACTCAATTCCTGCCACAGGCCGGGCGGCTGGTATGGCTTCACCGGCGGGCCGCCGGTCTTTTCGGTGAGCAGGCCGGACACGGCGAGCGCCTGGTCGCGGATCATCTCCGGAGGCAGGCGGAAGCGGGCGCCGCGGGCCAGCAGGCGGTTTTCGGGGTCCTTTTGCAGCAGGGCGGGCGTGACGCGCGACGACTGGCGGTAGGTTTCGCTCATCACGATCGTCTTGAGGATGTGGCGGACGTTCCAGCCGGAATCCATGAACTCGACGGCGAGCCAGTCGAGCAGCCCGGGGTGAACGGGCGGCTCTCCCTGCGATCCGAAGTCCTCCACGGTCTTCACCAGGCCCGTGCCGAACAGCATCTGCCAGTAGCGGTTGACGATCACCCGGGCGGTTAGCGGATTGTCCCGCGACACGATCCAGCGCGCCAGCCCGAGGCGGTTCGGAGGCGCCCCTTCCGGCAAAGGAGGCAGGAAGGCCGGCACGGCCGCCGCGACCTTCTCGCCCGGCGCGTCATAGGCGCCGCGCTTCAGGATGAAGGTGTCGCGCTCAACGCTGTCCATCATCACCATCACGGTCGGGATCGTGGCGAAGTATTCGTCCCGCTCGCGCCGGGCCTGGCGCATCTCATCGCGAGCCGCCTTCAGTTCCGGGGGAAGATGCCGGTCGAGGAACGCCAGCCGGCGTTTGTCCGCCTCCGATTTGCGGGCCAGAACCGCGATCTCGTCGGCGCCCAGGACGCGGTTGTACACCCGGACGTCTTTAACCTGACCCTGAAAGCGGTACTCGGGTCCTCCTCCCGCGCCGATCCGGAACGGCGCCTTGTTGTCGACCGGCCAGAGGTGTTGATCAAACAGGATCGTCAGCGGCTGGTCGGCGCCGTCGAGCCAGATCCGCGTGTGGCCGTCGCGAGCCTTCATCGACCCGTCGTAGGTCACCGCGACGTGATGCCACTCGCCCGGTGTGACCGGCGCCTTTGTTTCGACGCGCATGCCGAGGTCGGTCCAGCGAAAGATGAAATGGAAGCGGAGCTTTCCGTCGATGAGGTAGATCGCGTAGCCGGTTCCCTCGAAGTAGTCCTCGTTCCGGGACAGAATGGCCCCCTTGCGCGCGTCGGTCTTGAACCATGCGGAGAGCGTCAGCGGATCGCGATGGTTGAACCGGGCTTTCTCCTTTCCGAGGTCGACCTCGCGGTCGCCGGCGAAGGTCTCCTCGGCGGCGTGTTCGAGCACGAGCCCCTCGGACGGATACCAGTCGAGGTCCCGGGTCTTTCGGCTCCACTTTTTCTCCGCCTTGCGGAGCGCCGGCTGAAGCGACTCCCAGCGGCGGCGCGTCTGTTCGACGCGGGCGTCATAGGCGTCGAGCTTCCGGCGCTGCTCGGCGGTGGGCGCGGCGACGTAGGGTTCCTCGTTTCCGAAGTTGTAGACGAAACCCTTCTCCGGCGTACGGTTGAAGAAAGCGAAAAGGGAATAGTAGTCGCGCTGGCGGATCGGATCGTACTTGTGGTCGTGGCAGCGGGCGCAGCCCATGGTCAGCCCCAGCCAGACGGTGGAGGTGGTCTCGACGCGGTCGGCCGCGTATTCGACGCGGAACTCCTCGTCGACGATGCCGCCCTCGGCTGAGGTCCGGTTGTTGCGGTGGAAGGCGGTGGCGATCCGCTGCGACAGCGCCGGGTTCGGGAGGAGGTCTCCGGCGAGCTGCTCGATGGTGAACCGGTCGAAGGGCATGTTCTCGCGGAAAGCGTCGATCACCCAGTCGCGCCAGCGCCACATGGAGCGCACTCCGTCGGACTGGTAGCCGTTGGTGTCGGCGTAGCGCGCGTTCTCCAACCATCGGATGGCCATGCGTTCGGCATGACGCGGAGAGGCGAGGAGGCGGTCGACGAGCTTTTCGTAGGCGCCCGGCGAGGAGTCGTTGACAAACGCGTCGATTTCGGCGGGCGTGGGCGGAAGGCCCGTGAGGTCCAGCGACAAGCGGCGGACCAGCGCGTGCTTCGGCGCCTCGGGCGACGGCGCGAGCCCTTCCCGCCGGAGCCGCTCGCGGACGAAATAGTCGATGGGATGAACCCCGCCCGGCGTTTTCGGTTTCTCCGGCTTGAGGAACGCCCAATGGTTCTGCCAGGGGGCGCCGGCCGCGATCCATTCGCGCAGCAGCGCCACCTCCGCCGGAGGGAGCGCGTCATGGCCGGCGTAGGCGGGCGGCATCCTCAACGCCTTGCTGGCGGTTGTGACGCGGCGGAGGAGTTCACTTCTGTCAGGATCGCCGGGGACCACGACCTTGGCCTTGGCCGCGGACTCGACGTCGAGCCGGAGGTTCGCCTTGCGGTTGTTGTTGTCCGGGCCGTGGCAGGAAAAGCACCGGTCGGAGAGGATGGGCCGGATGTCGCGATTGAACTCGATGGCGGCGTGCACGGGCAGGAGGGCGATCATGAACGCGGCGAGGCGCATATTTGAGAATCGTCACTCCGATTATATCGGGCGCCGGCGGAAGGGTCGCGCCGGCCGGCGCCGGGCCGGGAGCGCGAGCCCGGGCTAAAAGTAGAACTTCGCGCCGAGCTGGATGACGCGCGTGGTCAGACCCTGTATGCCGCCGCCGACCTTGCCGAAGTTGACCGACCGGATGCCGCGGTCCACCGAGCCGGGCTCGATGTTGTAGCGATTGAACAGATTGTAGAACTCGGTGCGGAACTCCACGCGGGCCCTCTCGCCGAAATGGAAATCCTTGTTCACGGAAAAGTCCACGTTGAGCAGGCCCGGGCAGGCGGATGGCGCCGGTCCGGGGCGCGTTCCCGTAGCGACCGAAAGGCGTCTGGGCGAAGGCGGCGGTATTGAACCATCGCTGGTAGGTGCGCTCGGACGCCGGCAGGTTCGCTCTTTGTCCGGGAACCATATCGGGACGCGAGCCGACGCCGGTGCCGGTGGTGTCGACCCCGAAGGCGATGTCGGCCGGAAACCCGCTTTGCGCCACGGTGATCGTGGAAAGCTGCCATCCAGAGAGCAGAGTCCGCGCCGCGCCCCGGGCGTCGCGGAAGGCCGGCACGTCGTAGATCAGCGTCTGCACGAAGCGCTGCGTCACGTCGAAGCCGCACAGCGAGCGCTCGTTGGCGTGGTTGTAAGCGCCAGTCCGGGCGTGCGCGGGTCCACCACCTCGAACGGCCGGTTCATCGCCGGCAGGGTCACCGAGAGCGCCGTGCCCTTGGAGGCCACGTAACCCACGTCGACCAGCAGGTTGCCAGGGGCCAGCTTCTGCACGGTGAAGTTCCACTGCTGGATGTAGGCGTCGCGATAGAACTGGTCGTTGCTCGGCACGGCGTTCAATTCGAATCCCGGCGCGCGACCAAATCCATCCGAACGCGGCGTTCGGCACAACGGAATCGTCGCAGACACGGTCGAGCTTTGACGCGATCGGCAACCTCTCCGGCCGCGCCGAACCGGGCGTGCGGATTCCTCGCCGGGCCGGGGTAAAATACCGAATGCCCCATTCACCCGCGACAATCATGGCGGTCTTCTCGCATCCCGACGACGAAACCGTGGCCGGACCGCTTCTGGCCCGCTACGCGGCCGAGGGCCACCATGTGCGCCTGTTCACCGTGACCTCCGGAGAGGCGGGCGTCACGGCGAATCTGCCCGCCGGCGTCCGGCTTGGGGCGGCGCGGGAAGAAGAGTTGCGCCGAGCCTGCGCCTGCCTTGGCATTGACGAACCGCTGTTCGGCGGCTTCCCGGACGGCGGCATTCACAGCCGGGATGTCCAGGACCGGCTCTCCCGCGCGCTTGTCGACGTGTTCGGGTCCCTGCGGCCGGACATCGTGATCACATGGGGCGGCGATGGCGCAACCGGGCATCCCGACCATCGTGTGACGGGAGCCGTCGCCTCCCAGGTTTTCCAGTCGTTGGGCACCTCCCGCAAGCTCTACTTCGCCGCCGCTCCGGCATCCCTGTTTTCCGGCTTCTCCTCTCCGGACGAGCCGCTCGAGAGCCTGGTGCGCATTCTCGGGCGCTATCCCGTAGCCGACAAGTACATCACGACGGTTGTCGATTGCCGCGCCTGGCTGGACGAAGCCGGGCGGGCCATTCGCTGCCACCGGACGCAGTGGAACAACGAACGGATGCGCGCCTTCGACGCGATCAACCGCGAATTGCTGGGAGGAAAGGTGTACCTGCGCCTCGCCCTGGCCGATACGCCCATTCCGGCGCCCATGAGCGAAACCGACATCATGGCCGGACTCTGAAGCGGCCCGGCTGTCCGCCTACTTGCGGATCCACACAGGAGACGACCAAGCGATCTGGTCGTCGACCTGGATCACCCGGACGTAATAATAGCTCTCCCTGGCGATGGGCCTGGCGTCCTTGAACCGGAAGCTGACCTCTTGCGCCAGCGGGTGGCGCGTGTGGATGAACTCGTTGTCGCGGACGATGTCGATCTGGCGGATGGGCTTTGTGCCCTTGACGTTGACGACAAGCTGCGGCGCGCCGGCGAGTTTGGCGGCGTCTCCCTGAAGGTACTGTTTGCCCCCCATCTCGACGCGGTAGTCGAGCACGATGTTGTCGGTGGCGCCGTAGGAATGGCGGAGCTTCATGGCGTCGAGCAGGCCCTGGCGGGTGAACTCCGTGGCGATCGTGCAGGCGTAGGAGATGTGCGTGGACAGGTGATCGGAGGCGGCCTGCACGCCGAGCTTGTAACCCTTCGCCCACGCGTTCCAGACGTAACCCGCCGGGCGGAAGCCGCCGGGTCCGGAGGCGGGGTTGGCGGCGTAGGCGGCCTTTGGCGCGCCCTCGTATTCGGCGGAAACACGGTCGCCCTGGTAGATCTCGACAAGGGGCTCGACCCCGGGATCGTTGTCGCGCCAGTCGGTTCCCATCGAGGTCGCGGAGGTGTGCGAGATGGCGATGCCGTTGTACTTCTTCAGATACTCGTAGAGCCGGGCCGCTCCCGTGCGGCCCTTCTGCTCCTCGACAGGGATGGGCAGGGTGGGGTTGCCGCGCGTCGCGAAGATCACGTTGCGGTGGCCGTTGGGATAGGGGACGCTCCGTTCGTAGCCGTAGAGGGGAACGAACGTGCCGGGAATAGTGAACAGGTCCACCATCTGCTGGAGGAGAAAGTTGACGTAGGCCTCGTCCGGCCCGCTGGCGCCGTTGTGCTCGCTGACCATCAGGTAGTCGAGCGACGCGGCGTCGAGGGCGTAGCGGTAGGCGTCCAGGAGGCTGCTGTCGTTGTTGCCGTCCATCGAGAATTCGGTGTGGCGGTGCGTGTCGCCGCGGTAGATGCGGTAGGTCTTGCCGTCCACCTGCCAGGCCTCGCCGCGGATCCGGGCGAGGTCCTTCGACTCCTCCGGGTGGATCGTCACCGCGTTGAGTTTTTCCGGTTCGCGCCGCCGCAGGACCGGGGGCAGGCCGGCGCGGCTGGAGACGGGGATGCGCGCGGTGACGACCTCGGAGCGCTGGTAGAGGAAGTCCTCGAAGTTGCGGCCGTCGTTGGAGTAGGCGGCAAACAGCGTTCCCGGCGCGCCCGAGGCGAACCCGGTGCGGACATCCTGGCGTGATCCGCTGAACGGCATCTGGACGGGATCGCCCCAGCGGTCTGCTTCGTACGGGATTCCGTAGATCTCCCAGGCGGCGCGGTGGGCCGGCGCGTCGGAGGGCAGGTCCTGGATCCGGTGCAGGCGGTGCCGCACGAACAGCCACATGCGGCCGGCGCCGTCCGGCTGAAGCTGCGGCAGGTCATTGGCGCCGCGCAGCGAAGCCGGCAGCGCGGATTCGAACGGAACGGCGGGCGCCATCCACTCGCCGCCCGCCAGCACGGCGACGTTGACGGTATGTTCGCGGTAGAGGGGCGTGCCTTCCTGTTTGACGAGAAAGCCGGTGTCCTTGCCCCATTCGAAGCCCGCTTCATTCCAGGCAGCCCAGAGGCGTCCGCCGGGATCGCAGGCGAGCGAGACATAAGCTTCCATGCGCGGCGTGGACACGACCGGCGCCGTAGGCTCCCAACGCGAACCGGACCAGCGGCGGAGCATGACGTCGTAGTTGCCCTTGTCGTAGGTGTCCCAGCCGACGTAGACGTTTCCCTGGCGGTCGGCGGCGATGGCGGGCTGCCAGTCGTTGGCGGGCGATTCGGACACCTTCTCGGCGCCGCTCCAGCCGGACCCGTCAAACCGCCGGGCCAGGATATCCGACTTGCCGTTGCGGAAACCCTGCCAGACGATCCAGACGTTGCCGTTCGAATCCGTGGTCATGACGTGGTAGGTGTCGGGCTGCGGGTCTTCCGTCAGACGGATGACGGCGGACCACGACGAGCCGTCCCATTTCCGGGCGTAGAGGTCCCAGTTGCCGTCCACCTGCGCGGACCATGCGAACCAGACATGGCCATTGCGGTCCCGGGCGGTCTTCACGAGAAATACGTCGCTGTGACTGGTGGAGACTTTGCGGGGCTCCTCCCACCGGCGTCCATCGAAGCGGCGGGTCCAGACCGAGTTGGATCCGTTGGCGAAGGCGATCCAGGATGTCCAGAGCTCGCCGCCCGGGTGGGCGAGAACCGTGGCGAAGTCGGCGTCGGCGCCGTCCGGAGATACCTTCATCGCCAGGGGAACACGATCGACGGCCACGCGGCCGTTCAGAAACGGCCGCGACTCGCCCGTTTCCAGGGCGAACGGATTCACCTCGATGCGGCCGTGGTTGGTTTCGATGACGAGAACGGAGGTGAGCGCGCCGGTGACCTCGACGATGAGCCCGGGGATGAGCAGATAGGGCCGCTGGGGTTGCGTGAACGGCGTCTCCCACGGCCGTTTGACGAAGTTGACGCCGGCGCGCGTGGCGAGCTTGAAGGCCCCTGAGGGTTCCACAGAGTCGCCGGGCCGGGGACGCCAGTTCGCGGTCCGGGCGGAACCGCCCCGCGCGCTGACCGTGCCCTCCCAGGGCTCCGGGCCCTGGCTGTTGAGTCCGAACCGCACGCGAACGGCGGCGACGGAATTGTCCACCGGCGGCAGTCCCTGCGAGTACGCCGTGCGCCGCGGCGCGGCGAACCAGGCGGCGGCGACGGCTCCGGCGGCGGCGACGGCCCACTTCGAGTTCATGGTTTTTTCCACTCCATCACGGCGCCCTGGCTGCGCAGCTTCGCTGTAAGCGCCTTCGTGTCGATGTCGTGCACTTCCCGGCCGGACTCGATGGCCATTTTCGCCGCGACACCGGCTGCGTGTCCCATGATCATATAGACCGGTTCCATGCGCAACGTGCTGTAGGCGACGTGCGACGCGGAGACGCACACCGGAACGAGAACGTTGGCGGTCTCGGCGCGTTTCGGCAGCAGAACGCGGTAGGGGATCTGGTAGGGCTGAACGGGGACCTCCATGTTGCCTTCGTTCTGCACGGTGCCGTCCCGTTCGAGGAAGCGCTGCACGTTGTGCGAATCGCTGTTGTAGGATCCCATGCCGATGGGATCCGGCTTGGCGAGATCGGTCTGGATGTCGCGCTGGGTCATGACGAAGTCGCCGGTCATGCGGCGGGCCTCGCGGATGTAGAGCTGATGGGGCCAGTTGCCGGTGTCGCCGAACTCGTCGGCGGCGTGGCCCCAGGAGGAGATTTCCCGGCGCAGCGCTTGGGGAACCGCCGGATCGTTGGCGAGAAAGTAGAACAGGCCGGCGGTGTAGTCGATGTGATCCTGCCAGATGCGGGCCCGTTCGGCGTAGCCGGCGGCGGGATAGTCCCACGATCCGCCGATGTGGTCGGTGGAGACGGGGCCGCGGTTGTTGATGTCGGTCTTCCGGTTCGGCAGCGGGGAGACGATGAAGAGGTCGCGCATGACGGCGGGGCGGCCGCGGTGTTTCTCAAACGCGGCGAGGTAGCGCGAGAGGAGCTGGTAGCGGGCCGGGTCATAGCCGCGGGGCTTGGGGTGGGCCACCTGGTTCTTCGGGTCGTCCGTGAGGCAGAGACGGAAGTTGTAGGCCTGGACTTTGCGGTCGCCCGCTCCGAGTTCGCCGCGCGGCGTGGCCTGGACGCCGGGCAGCGGCTGTCCGTTCGCGTCGGCTCCGGAGACGGGAAAGTCGAACTGGTGGGCGCGGTCCTTCGGACGGACGCCGGCAAGGGACTCGCCGTACTGCCGGACCGGTTCGCGGCCCACCGTATGGCTGATTCCCGAGCGGGACAGCAGGTCGCCTTCGTAGGAGGCGTCGATGAAAATCTTCGCGCGGAAGGAGGTTCCGTTGTCGAGGAAGATCTCGCGCAACTGGCGCCGGCGGCGGATGGTGGCGTCCTGTTCGCGCAGGCGGTGGTTTCTGAAAACCTTGACGCCGGCTTCGGCGATCATTTCGTTGAGAACGAGTTCGGCGACGTGCGGTTCGAAATACCATGTGACCGGCTCGCCGTACTTGCGGCCGACGCGCTGGTAGAACTCGAGCGAGTAGCCGCCGATGGTCTCGCGCTTCCCATGGTCGGTATGCCCGAGCCCGCCGCTGGTCATGCCGCCCAGGTGGCGGCCGGGTTCAAGCAGGGCCACGTTGAGCCCCTCGCGGGCGGCGGCCACGGCCGCGATCACTCCGCCCGCGGTTCCCCCGTAGACCACGACGTCGTACTGGGCGGCGAGAGGGAGGGCCGGGAAGGCAAGCAGGAGGGTTCCGGGAAACAGGCGCATTCTTTACTGGCATGCTAGCAAAGCCTTCCGGGCGGGATGCCCGGCTGTCCGGACCGGTCCTGTGCGAAGACACATCGCATGTACCGGGCCTGCCTGCTGTGGCTGGCGCTCCGCGCGGTTTCGGCCGCGGAGTCGCTCACTCTTACGCTGCTGCCGGTGCCGTTTCCGTTGCACGACAGGCCCGCCTGTCCGTCGCTTTCCGAGGATGGGCGGCTCCTTGCGTACCAGTCGCGCCAACTGGCCGGGGCGGGCGGCGCGGACATCTGGCTGTCCCGTTACGAGAACGGACGCTGGTCGGCGCCGTACAACGCGGGTCCGGGGATCAACACAGCGGAGGAGGAAGTGGACGCCAAGCTGAGCCCGGACGGACGGAGCATAATCTTCATCCGGGGCAGGAACCTGCGCGAGTCGAGCGGCGTCTGGATTTCCCGTTTCCAGGGCGGCGCCTGGAGCCGGGCTGAACTGGTGGGGCCTCCGGTCAGCGTCGCCGGCACGGCGCAGTTCGGCGCGGTGCTGACGCGCGACGGCAAGAGGATGTACTTCGCCAGCAACCGCCCGGGCGGCCTGGGCGGCTTCGACCACTACTACACCGACCGGACGGGATCAGGATGGAGCGAACCGGTGAACCTCACGGCGATCAACACGGCGGGCAACGACGCCGACATCGCGCCGAGCCGGGACGGCCGGACTCTCGTGTTTCCGGCCCGGCGGGAGCCGTCGTTCGGGGAAACCGATCTCTACCGCACGCGCTGGGAGAACGGCGCGCTGACCGCGCCGGAGAACCTCGGGCCGCGTATCAATACGCCGGGCCACGACACGTGTCCCTGGCTGGGCTATGACGGACACACGCTGTACCTGAACTCGACCTGGAACGGGTTGACGGGCGGCGTCAAGGGCGAGTCGCGGATCTGGATGATCCGCTACAGCGGGGGCTTCTGACCGGGGGACCGCACTCTGCGGGCGGGCGGCGCCGGCGCGGTCGTAGGCCTTGCGCCCGAAAGAAGAATCGGCTACCTTGGCTGAAAGCCAAAGGGTGAGTCTATTGTTTCGCCGCGCCGCTGAAACCGTCGTTCTTCTGTTGCCGGCCGTCCTTCTTCCGGCCGCATCGGCACTCTTATTTGCGCAGGGGACAGCCACGATCACCGGCGTGGCCACCGACACGGCGGACGCCGTGATTCCCGAAGTCGCGGAGCGGTTGCGGAACGTCGATACGAACATCGTCCGGGAGTTTTTGACCGGGCCGGCCGGCGATTTCACGATCACCAATCTTCCGCCCGGCCCGTACGAACTGACGGCGGTGAAGAGCGGCTTCCGGACCTACCAGCGGACCGGGATCGTGCTCGAAGTGGGGCAGGTTTTGCGGGAGGAGATCCGCCTGCAAGTAGGGGCGGTCGCCGAGTCGGTGAGCGTGACCGCTGAGGTTCCGCTGGTGAACACGGAGACCGGCGCGATCAAAGGCGACGTGATCACCAACCAGGAGATCAACGAAATGCCGCTCGACGGGCGGGACTTTACCGACCTCGCCTTCCTGGTGCCGGGCGTGGTCCCGATGGCGCAGGGCGGGCAGGGTTCGGGACTGAACGTGAACGGCGCGCGATCCGACTCGACCAATTATTCGGTCGACGGATTCAACAACCGCAACCCCCGCGGGGCGGCCGCGCAGGTCCGGCCCAACATGAGCGCGATGCAGGAGTTCAAGATGGAGGTCTCGGGATTCTCCGCCGAGACCGGCCGGATGGCGGGCGGCAACATCAACATGGTGCTGCGGTCGGGAACCAACCAGTTTCACGGCGACTTCTTCGAGTACATCCGCAACAGCGTGTTCGACGCGCGGACCTTCTTCGATGTCACCAAGCAACCGCTGCGGCGCAACCAGTACGGCGCGACGCTGCACGGGCCGGTGCGGATTCCGGGCCTGTACGACGGCCGGGACCGCACGTTTTTCCTGTTCAGCTGGGAGGGCTACCGGGAGGTTCTGGGCCAGAGCGTGATCGGGCGCGTGCCGACGCTCAAGGAGCGTAATGGGGACTTCACCGAGTCCGTCGTTCCGGTGACGGGGGCGAAGCTGTACCTGCGCGACCCGCTGATGACGGGCAGTTGCACGGCGACGGTAGCGACGGCCTGTTTTCCGGGCAACCGGATTCCGGCCAGCCGGTTCCATCCGACGGCGCTCAAGCTGATGCAGTATTACCCGCTGCCGAACCGCGGGGACGGTCCGAACAATTTCATCAACACGGCGAAGGATTTCGACCGCTGGAACAGTTACATCTGGAAGGTCGACCAGCGTTTCGATGAAAAGAACAGCATGGCCTTTCGCTATCAGGTGCGCCCCGCCAACAACACGGCCCCGTTTGCCGGGAGCGGCCTGGCGCAGTGGCCGACGTACTCCAACGACCGGCGGTCCCTGCTCGGGCTCGACTACACGCACATGTTCAGCCCGTCGCTGCTCACCGAAGTCCGGGGCGGATTCAGCCGCAACGCCACCGTCGAGACGACGCGATTCCTGGGCGAGCCGATCGCGCGGGAACTGGGCATCCCGGGCACGACGGACGATCCGGCGCTGCGCGGCTGGCCGCTGTTCACCGTGCAGGACTACCTGCCGCTCGGGTCGGCCGCCGCCCAGCCGGTGCAGTACCACGTGACGACGATTCTGGCCAGCAACAAATACACCTGGATCAAGTCCAAGCACGTGCTGAAGTGGGGCGTCGACGTCGAGCGCGTCCGGTTCAATCAGCCCTTCCTGAACAATTCGCGCGGCACATTCGCTTTCCAGCGGAACTGGACGAACCATTCGGTGGGGGACCTGCTGCTCGGGATGCTGCAAAGCGCCACACGCACGCTCGAAATCACACGCCCTTACGTGCGCGCCCTGAGCTACGGCTCCTACTTCAATGACGACTTCAAAGTGAGCCGGACGCTGACGCTGAATCTCGGCCTCCGGTACGAACTCGACAAGCCGCCGGTGGACCGCTACGACCGGGCGTCGAACTTCGCCGCCGAGCACGGCAAGGTCGTCATCTCCGACAGCCGGAACATACCCGATCTTCAGGCGCGCCTGGCGCGGTATGGGGTGCAGAACAAGGTGGTCCTCGCGCGGGACATCGGATACCCGCGCGCCCTGGTCTTCACAGACCGGGTGAACTTTGCGCCGCGTCTGGGGTTCGCCTGGCGCACCCCTTACTTCAAGAGAACAACGGTGATCCGAGGCGGTTACGGCATCTTCTACACCGGCCACCTGCTGAATCCGATCAAGGACAGCCTCATGACGGGGTTCCCGTTCTCGGTCAACCAGACTTTTTCGCGCCTGGCCTCGGACGTGACGCTGGTCACGCTGTCCAATCCTTTCCCGGACAGCCGGGCGACGGAGGGCAACGCGACCAACTCGAACGGCTACGATCCGCGGCCGCCGACGGGCTACCTGCAAAGCTGGAACCTGACGATCGAGCGGGAACTGGCGGCGAGCGTCGCGCTGGAGATGGCTTACGTGGGCTCCAAGGGGACGCACCTGGGGCGGCGCTACGACCTCAACCAGCCGATCCGGAGCCTGGCCGCCTACCAGGCCAACCAGGCGTTTCCCCGTCCCATCGCCGGGACCAATACGATCAACTATTACTCGTTCGGATCGAACTCGAACTTCAACGCGGCGCAGATCTCCCTGCGCAAGCGGGGGCGCGGCGCCTTTTACCGGCTCAACTACACGTTCGGCAAATCGATCGACGACGCCTCTCAGCTCAATGGAGCGTCGGCCGGAGGCTTCGCCAACGCGCAGGATTCGCGCAACCTCAAGATGGAGCGCGCGCGATCCGATTTCGACCGCCGCCACGTCATCACCGGCGTCTATTCGGTGCAACTGCCATTCGGCCGCAACCGGAAGTTCCTGTCGCGTGTGTCCGGCTGGCGGAACGGCGTGGTCGGAGGCTGGCAGCTGTCCGGGACGGCGACCTATTACAGCGGCCAGGCGTTTACGGTGCAGTCCGCGGGCGTGGACGCCAACCTCGGCGAGTCGCTGCGGCCCAACCGCCTGGGCTCGGGAATCCAGCCCGATATTCCCGGCGCGGGACGGCGCGGCGTGGACTATCCGTGGTTCCGCCTGGCCGACTTCGAGGCGGTGCCGCGGTGCGCGTCGCGCGACACGTGCCTGCCGAGCCCCTCCGGGTTTACTCCGTTCTCGTTCGGCAATGCGGGCCGCAACATCCTGGACGGCCCGGTTCACCACTACATCAACGCGGCGATGCTCAAGAACTTCCGTTTCGGCGAAGGCAAGAAGAATTTCCAGGTGCGCTACGAGGTGTTCAACATCCTCAACCACGCCAACTTTTCGCTGCCGGACCGCGAGTTCAATGGATTGGGAGGCGGGCTGATCACGGCGGTGACGGATCGCGGCCGGGGCGGACCGCGGGTGATGCAACTGGCGGTCAAACTCGAGTTCTGACTGCGCCTCCCCGCCGGGCGTCTCAGGCGCGGTATTTTGCGGTCATCTCCTCGTCCAGTTCGACGCCCAGTCCTGGCCTGTCCGGAGCCTTCATCGCGCCGTCCCGGAACTCGAGCGGTTGCGCCAGCAGGTCATGCTCGTAGGCGAGCGGGCCGAGGATGTCGCACGGAAACTCCTCGGCGCCGATTCCGGGGCTCGCGGTGGCCAGGTGCGTCATCGCCGCGCTGGCGATTCCCAGTTCGAGGTTGCTGCCCACCGTGCAGGTGAGACCCGCGGCTTCGGCCACCACCGCCATCTTTCGCGCCGGGCCGATCCCGCCCCCCTTTCCGACGTACACGGACAGCACATCGGCCGCTCCAGCGCGCGCCAGCGCCATGGCGTCCTGCAAGGTGTAGCAGCTCTCGTCGGCCATCACGGGAACGGCGACGTTGCGGCGGACATCGGCCAGCCACTGCATGTCGAGGGGCGCCACCGGCTGCTCGGCGAAAAAGATCCCACACTCGGCGGTCAGTCTCCGGATCGTCTGGATGGCGACGCGGGTGGTCCAGCCGCCGTTGGCGTCCACTCCGACGGGAAATGCGCTGCCCACCGCTTCGCGCACGGCCTTGACGCGGGCGACGTCGCCTTCCGGCTCGATGCCGACCTTCACCTTCAAAGCTGTCAGTCCGAGCCCCTTGGCCCACGCCGCGATCTCGGCGGCGCGGGACGGTTCGGCGCCGGACACCGACATCTTGATCCGGACCCTGTCCCGCACGGCGCCGCCGAGGAGGCGATACACGGGCAATCCGGCCGATTTGCCCAGAATGTCCCACAGCGCCATTTCGACGCCCGATTTGGTGAACGGATGATTCGCCACCGCCCGCCGCATCTTCGCCGTCAGCCGTTCGACGTCGCGGGGATCCTCACCGGCCACCGCCGGTTCGAGGAATCCGCGGATCACGTGCGAGGCCGTCGTGGAGTCCTCGCCGCTCCAGACGGGAGTGCAGGAGACCTCGCCGAGCCCGACGATTCCCTCATCGGTGTGAACCTTGAGAAGCAGGAACGGCGATTCGTGATGCACACCCAGGCTGCCACGGATGAGGAACTCCGGGCGGATCGGCACGCGGACCGGGATTGTCTCGATTCGGGTGATCTTCATACGGCGCCTCTCCTAGGCGATGCGATAGCGGCGGATGACGTCCTCATTGACGCCGACGCCGAGGCCCGGCCCGTCCGGCACGCGCAGATATCCGTCCGTCATGCGCAACGGCTCGCTCGCCAGCATCCGGCTCAGCGGCCCCTGCGACGTGCTGAACTCGACGAACTCGGCGCGGCGGAGGAACGCCGTCAGGTGCAGCGAGGCGGCGGTCAACAGGTCGCTCGACCACGAATGCGGAATCACCAGCCGGTTGGCGCGCTCGGCCATGTGGGCGATCTTCCGGGCCACGGTGAAACCGCCGCAGCGGGTGAGATCGGGCTGCAAGACGTCGACACCTCCTTCGTGAATGAGCCGCTCGAAGCCCCACTCGGTGGCTTCCTGCTCTCCGCACGCGACGGGCGTGTCGACGGAATCGGCGACGCGCCGGTAGCCGGCGTAGTCCTCCGGATGAAGCAGTTCCTCGACCAGGAACGGGCGGAACGGTTCGATCGATTTGACCAGCCGGATCGCCTCTTTGGGCGTGCGTTCGACGAACCAGCCGGCGTCGACCAGAAGTTCCCTGTCGTCGCCCAGGGCGTCGCGCGCGGCTTCCACCAGCCTGACGTCGCGGCGGGGATCCTTGCCGAACACACCCCAGCCGAACTTTACGGCGGTGAACCCCTGTGCGAGGTAGCCGAGCACGGCTTCTTTCATGGCCTCCGGAGTGGCGCGGAACAGCGTGCTGCCGTAGGCGCGGACGCGGTCGCGCCACTTGCCGCCGAGCAGGATGTGCACGGGCTGGTTATAGAACTTTCCGCAGATGTCCCACAGAGCGATGTCGATCGCCGAGATCGCCTGGATCGCCACGCCGCGGCGGCCGTAATAGATGCTGCCCCGGTACATGCGATACCAGAGCCGTTCGACCTCGAGCGGGTTCTCGCCCACGAGCAGGCTGGCCAGCCCGTCGAAACACTCCATGCCCTCTTCGAGGCTCCACTTGGGCGCGTCCACGCAGGCCTGGGCGACGCTGGCGCAGGTCTCCATGTCGGAGTAGCCGCAGATGCCTTCGTCGGTGGAGACTTTGACGAGTCCCATGTAGGTGGGACCCTGCGGCTCCGCGGCTCCTTCGGGTGCGTCGTAGAGTCCTTCCGATTTCAGCACGAACAGTTCAACGTTGGAGATCTTCACGCGCCGGCGTCCTCCCATCGCACTTCGTCCGCCACGACGTACAAGGTCTGGCCACGCGACGGCCGGGCGCTGAGGTGCATCATGGCGATCCAGCCGGCGCGCACGGCGCGGATCTCGAGGGGGGGCGAGCTGTGGTCGGAGAAGTCGTGCAGGCGCCCCACCAGCTCGCCCTGCTCGGTCCACTCGCCGGGTTCGGCGGCGGGCTCCCAGACTCCATCGCGGGGACAAGGAATGTAGCGGTCGAGGTCGGAGGCCCTGATCAGCCTCGGCGGCGGCGAGCCGGGCGGGCGGATGAGCGCCGGCTCGCCCTCGAGCAGCCCGTAGTGGCGCAGCAGGTTCAACATCCCTTCGTAGGCGTGCCGAATGCCGGCGCGGCCGGCCGTTTCCCCTGCGCCGAACTCGCCGCCGATCGTGATCTTGCCCTCGGCCTCGGCCTCGTCCGTGAGCAAGCCGGAGGCCATCGAACTCGCGTAGATGAGGACGAAGGGAGGATCGAACAGGCGCGACGCTCGGGCGGTTTCGGCCTGCTGGACCGGGTCGGGGATCGGATGAAACGAAGTGCAGATCGGGAAGGCGCCCTCCTTGCCGCCCGAGTGCAGGTCAACGACGATCCGGCCCAAGGGAAAGATCCGCGTCTTGACGAAGTGCGCGATCCGGGAGGAGATCGTCCCCCGCGGATGGCCGGGGAAGGCGCGGTTCATGTTCACTCCGTCGAGCGGCGAGACGCGGAGGTTGGCCACGCAGGCGCTCTCGCTGAGCCGCGGCATCAGCACGACGCGGCCGGTCATGCGCTCCGGATCGAGGTCGGCGCACAGCCGCTTGACGGCGATCTGTCCTTCATACTCGTTGCCGTGCGTGCCGCCGAAACAGAGCACGCCGTTCGGGTTCGGACCGCGGCGCCCGGCGACCACGGTCAGCGGGACCAGCGAGTAACCCCAGGTTCCGTCCAGGTGAAAGGCCACCTGGTAGTGCCGCTTACCGGGGCTCTCGAAATCGATCTCGGCCGGGTCGTGCACGGTGATCATGCGCTGATCCCCAGGATACGAAGAGTGTCGCGCTCAAACATCGCCTCCATCTTGTCCATGTCGAGGCGCGGCAGACGGGTCCCCTCGAGCATGTTGTTCAGGCTTCGCATCCCGGACAGGCTGGCGTCGACCGTGGTGAAGGGGTAGTCGCTGCCGAACAGCAGCTTGTGCCAGCATCCGTACTCCTGGAGCAGCATCAGCGAGTGGTAGAGCTGGAAGGGCCGGTAGTGGATGGCCGAACAGTCCGCGTACACGTTGGGATGTTTGCGAATCGTCACGACGCACTCGCCTTCATAGGGATGGCTCAGGTGGGCCATGATGATCTTGACGTCCGGGAACCGGGTCGCGACCGCGTCCAGGTGGCGGGGAAGCGTGCAATCGAGCGGGGCCTGGGAGACGAAGGTGGTGCCGGTGTGGAGCAGCACCGGCAATCCGTGCCGGGTGGCGTACTCCCACAGGTAGTCGAAGCGGCGGTCGTGGGGGTAGAATCCGGCGTACATGGAGAGCAGCTTGATGCCCTTCAGCTTGAGGTTCTGGTGGCCTTCGATCATCTCGTCCTGCCAGCCGGGCTGCGTCGGGTCGAGCGAAAGGAATCCAATCAGCTTGTCGGGATGACGTGCGACGTAGGCGGCCACGGCGGAATCCGGCACCCAGAGTCCGGAGAGTTTGGCTTTGCCGCCGAAGACGATGGTCTTGTCGCAGCTTTGGGCGGCGGCGTGATACTCCTCCCAGCGGACGGTGAGGTCGACTTCCACGTCGCCGCGGGCCCGTTTCGCCTGGTCGCGGAAGTCGGCGGTGAAGTGCTGCGGGTACTCCCAGTAATGACTGTGAACGTCGATGAGCATTTTGTCAGAATATCGCGCCGGAGGCCGGGCGCGGAACATGGCTGCGGGCGTGAGGAGTATCGCGCCGGAGGCCGTGGCCGGGAGACTAACCGGCCATGGACTTCCAGGCCTGCCGCGCCGTGATGCGCACGTTGCGGAGGGGACTGTCGAGGCGGCTGAGGATGATCGCGGCCGCGTCGGCGGACCGGATCTTCGCCAGGCCGATGAGGGCGGCGCACTGCCAGTGCTCCTCCTTGCGTTCGAGGGCGGACCTGTAGACCGGCATGGCGCCGGCGGCGTTGCCCGCGGCAACCTGCGCGTCGGCCCATCGGAGGAGGCTGTCCAACCGCTCGATCTTCTGCCACTCGGAGAGCCCTTCCTCCGGAGGGAATTCCGCGGGGGCCGGGGATCCGATCCGCGCGAAGGCCTTGGCGGCGGCGATGGCGAGATCCTTGGATGGAGACTTCATCGCGCCGGCACACAAGTCCGCCGCGGCGGCCGCCCGGCGATGGCCGAGC